>Ga0100391_1000863_pt1 | contig 34607 bp, 25 predicted proteins | sample CryGeymeta201515_FD_81541 | JGI IMG/M metagenome (GOLD analysis project Ga0100391, IMG submission 81541) | Groundwater microbial communities from Crystal Geyser aquifers in Utah, USA - Crystal Geyser metaG 2015-15 | ecosystem: Environmental > Aquatic > Deep subsurface > Groundwater | place: USA... | reverse complement strand
TAAATTAAAGTGGTACAGCAGCTACCTGTTAAATACTAGCTTCTTAAAAGGGCTTGACCATTTTATTTTAATTCATATCATAATGACATTATTGGAGATCGTATAACACAAATCATACATGAATGCACAAATACACAAATACACAAATACACGAATACACGAATACTTACGTTCATGAATTAAATTAAAGTGGTTCAGCACCTACCTGCTAAATGCTAGCTTAAAAGAGCTTGACCAGCATTTTATTTTAATTCGTACTATAATGACATTATCATTGGAGATCGTATAGTAACGAATACGACATGAATACACGAATACACAAATACACGAATACACGAATACACGAATACACAAATAAGAAGAACACGAATAACAAAACAAATAGACGAACACATTTATTTTAGACGAATAATGAATTAAATTTGCAAATTAAAGCGGTTCAGCTGCACAGCACCTACCTGTTAAATGCTAGCTTAAAAGAGCTTGGCCATTTTCTTATTTTAATACACGAATACACGAATAGACAAATACGTTTATTCGTTATTCGTATAATGACATGTGCACACATGATTATTGGAGATCGTTAAATTAAAGTGGTTCAGCACCTACCTGTTAAATGCTAGTAGCTTAAAAGAGCTTGACCATTTTATTTTAATACACAAATACACAAATACACAAATACACAAATACACAAATACACAAATACACAAATACACAAACACACAAATACAAGAATACACAAATACACGAATACACCAATACATTATTTGTATAATGACATTATTGGAGATCGTATAATATTTAAATTAAAGTGGTTCAGCACCTACCTGTTAAATGCTACTAGCTTAAAAGAGCTTGACCATTTTGCTTATTTTTATTGACGACACCAGCCAATGCACCATAATTTAATAAAATCGCACTGAGATAGTAGCTAGTACTAATTAGATCAACTGCTGTTAAAAATAACTGTTCATAATACATAAGCCCCAAAAAGTGCTGCTGTAGAGGAAAACTACCCTGGGATTTCTTTTTTCCATATCCCGGGATGGTTTTGGAAATCCCGGGGTCGCCATATCCCTCGCTTGGTGATAACATATACCATTGAATACAATTGAATCATAAATATCTAATACTACTGCCAGACTACTGCTAGCTACTAGCTAGTAGACTCTACTAGAGTACTACTACTGTAATTAGCTCTAGTAGTAGTACAGTAGTACCAGTAGAGGAGGACGAAGCTACGACTCCTACTACTAGTAGCTACCCTTAGTAGGCAGTAGTAGGCTACTACTGCCTGCCTACTACTACTACTACTACTACTAGTAGATAGTAGTAGTAGCTACTACTAGTACTGCCTAGCTTAGAGTAGCTACAACTAGTAGGACTAGTAGACACAGCACATAAACTACAGTAACTAGTAAATAAGACGTGTAACTTTGGTCAAATTTTGTCTGCTCGTCAAAATCTTCGAGAATTTTTTTGACTTCTTACTTGTAACTACATAATAATAGTGATGTCATTATTCATTATTCCCACTTATTATCTCATCATTCGTTGTCAGAGCAAGCTGAATAACTGTAAACAACTATAACATCTCCGCTGAAATCTTTTCTTATTCCGCATCCACGCAAAGCCTGATCGACGATGGTTGGCTTTGGGTCCTCCCTCAGGATGGCTCGTCGCAGTGGATGGGAAGATGCCTATATTGATTATGAATCCCTGAAGCTACTTTTGACTCAAATTGAAGCAGTGTATGAAGAAGAAGCGCAATTGCAACGCCAGCAAAATTTCGATCCTAATGATGTTAAATTGCGGGATTTGGATGTCATGTTTGTCGAGACACCGGATCGCAAAGGCAAGCGGGATCAACGGCAACAGCAACAACAGCAGCAACAGCCGGGAGATGAGAAACTGAGAGATTATCGTGATGAACTGTTTTTGGAATCAGATTCTGACAAAGCACTTGAAATTTTGATGAAATATGATAAATATTCGGAGGAAGAGCAAGCCTCGGATATGGAACAGCAACGACAGCAAATACTGTTTGAGCAACAGTGGGCGGGTACCATGCAATCGATGCAGCAGTCACCTAGTAATGTTTTGAGTGGCGAACGAGAGGCGGCCGTGCGAAATTCCAATGTTTACGACCGCCACCCGCAGCAGCAACAGCAACTGCAACTGCAAAAATTGAATTCGCACGCTGGCAAACCCAGGAAGAATCGTGCAACCTTTGGCAATTTTTCATCGGTAGAAGAGTATTCCCATCTGGACGGCCGCATTCGGTACGACAGTGATGATAGTCAAGATGATGAAGATGGCCACAACACCTGTGTTCCGTCGTTTGGTCGCAGCAAAACTAAAAACACAAAAACGAGCAAAGGAAGTAGTCAGATCGAAAAGAAAAATTTGAGACCCAATTTTCGCGCTACCAGCAATTCACACGGTTCCTATCTTTCGTCCTCGAGAAAATCGGACAAGTGGTTTGTGGCTGCCAACACTGACAGCAGAGACAACCTGTTAGAAGAAAGTAATGACTACACGCAACTTGATATGGATGGAATGGCATCTTTTGCCTCCTTTGGTAGACCCGACGCTTACAACAACGACGATGACGACAATAACATTGTTTGTGAGAATACATCGCTTTTACCGGCGACGTCTACTACACCTGGCAATAAATCACTGTATTCTTTTGCTGCTCCGACAGGTCTTGTGACGCCTCCTGCAGTACATGTTTCTCATGTTTCAAATGCAAAGAATCCAAGCAGACCAGCGTCAATTCCTAAGCCCAAACTTGACAACAATAGCGAGTCCAACAATAACAAGTCCAGCGTTTCTTTACCTACCACCGCACCGACTATAACACACCACAGCAACAAATCGCAGCTTCTTAAACAGTTGGAAGAGGAACGAAAAGTTGAGCGTCGAAAGCGGAGGCAAAAGAAGCGACAACGTGCGGAGAAACGGAAAGCCCTCGAGCGCAAAGTTCCAAGACACATTCGCCGGGCTCACACGCAAGCCCGTGAAATCACTGAGCGCTTTCTCGGGCTGTTGAGAGCAGAATGCGAGAAGGTCATGCTATTTGCCGAATCTCGGTTAGGAGAACTTGCCGACACTGCTGGCTCACTTCGATTTCCCGCTGTGGAGGATCATCATCAACGTCGTGATGGTGCTGGTAGTGAAGGAGGTGCCGGCTCGTCGCAGCACCAGATCCATCGCCGTGTAGAAAGCTTTGACGTAGCGCCTTTGTCTCCGACTGGTAGCGGCAGTTACGAATATCCCCTGTCTGACACTGGGATACACCCTTCTGCCTCATCCTCGTCGGTACGTTCTATTTTTTCTCCAGAACTGAATGCTTAGATCTATTGCCGAGCTATATTCAATATGTATTTATTTATATTCATTCTTTCAGGACGATGGAGTTAGAGAAAATGGACTCTTTTACTGGTCAGACTCGTCGAATGATTCTACTGATAGTGAAGGGAACGGATCTCCAAATATCGCAACAAGCTTGTCTACCTTTCGAGAAAGCCAATATGCTCAACACAAGCACTCGACGAGTAATGCAAGCGAGGTCGACGATCAGCGACACCGCCGTGTGTCGTCTTCCTCCAGTAGAAAACATGATGGATATGCTTCTACTAAACGTCACTTGGATCATTTTGAAAAAATAAGGCGGCAGAACCCTACGTTTCAACGAAATGGGAACATTATGGGCGAGGACTTGCTCTTGCTGTCGGCAGTTGACGAAGCCGATGGTTATACAGCTGTTGGAGTTGAACTTATGCACGTACTCCGATACATTGCCGTGAACTTGATTGCCGTGCGCAAGATATGCCGAAAGCACGATCGTTTGTTGATGAACCGAATGCTCGGCTTTTACTATCCCCTGTTGAAGCTGGCGGCATCAGGACGCACCGAAGATGCAAAGAATGCGCACTCTTACCAAGACGAACACATCCAGAATGCCCAAACTCTTGGAGGTTTACTCGCATCAGAATCTGGTGACATTTTCGAAACTCATCATCCAGCTGTGATAGCCAAAGTCAATAACTACAAATTGGTAGGCCTATATGACGCAAATCTACAACAGCTGACCAACTCAAGAACGGTACAAGTGATTTCTTCGTGCCTTGTCCTAGCACTTTCGGAATACGAAGTCTCGAGATCCAGAGCGAAGGCTCTCGCTGATTTTAATACCCATGGTGGTAAAGGCGCCCAAAGCGGTTCGCGACAAACAATTTTTCGAAGTCAGCAGCAGTTCTTGGATCAACAAACATCGGCAGCAATGGCTCCGCTGACAGAGAACGACGAAAGTGGAGGACTGGATTCGGATGGTGAAGGGGGGCCTCCCTCCACAGCGTCGGGCATATCATTGACTCGTCTTCGTTTCACTGTCACATCAATAATAGCACTGCGCGAAGCTTCAAGACGAAAAAACCAAATGTATTTAACTTATTTGTCTCGATCTATGCTCGCTTTCACGGGCCGAGCTATTGTCGGGGATGGCCTCGACGGTTGTTCTCGTGAAACCTTGGATTTCTTTCGTAGGTACAACCCAGACGCTGCTCTTTTGATGGACCCATCTTTGCTGGACGACGGTTTGAGACAAGGCATGTGGTCCAAATTACCTTTCAGCTCCGTCTTTGCTTCTTCGCTAGCTGTCGCTGCGACGCCAATTAATCTACCGGAGACTTTCGCTATAAAATCACTGCATCGACAAGAAAAATTTGTGAGAAAAGCCGTCAACCTTTTTCCAAAATTGAATTTTTTCGACGTGCCTGAATTGTTTACAGGTCGACGAGCAAAGAAATCAGTCGTCGATCTAGCTATTCTGGAAAACGACCGCTTCCGTTCCATTTTGCTTATAAACCGAGGGTCCCATCTGCTTTATACGGTAGGAAGTTGTATCCGACTTTTGTATCGATTACAGAAATTTCTATAAATTTGTTTCTCATTCTTTGTTTCTGGCTCTTTTTAGATAAACTACTACATTGTACACCCGACAACCATTACGTTCACCAGTGCTATCAGCTCACCAGGGGCACATTCTGCCCTGGTCATTGGGGCACCTAGTGTGGCGGCCATCATAGCAGCTATATTTCATTGCTACGTGTTGTCCGGCGACAGCAGGGCTCCAATGGCTAAGCTTTCGTCCTTGCGCTGGCTGTTTTCAGTGGCAGCATTTTTTGGGGTCGCTGGAAATGCTGTTCACGTTTATGGAATATGGGAGAACTCAATTGCCTACGCCATCCTTGGACGATTCATCATGGGCTTTAGCTGTTCAGAGATTCTACATCGTAACATTGTCGCTGGTTTTCTCCCAGTTCATCGCGTCGTCACAGAAACTGCTATATTGGTCCAAGTCCAAGTTCTTGGAATGCTTCTAGGTCTCGGGATTGGTACTGTGGCCGATTATCTTTCTCTTTATGTGGTCGACAGGGGCATTCGCTCTCTGTCGAGCTCAAGCTGGCTGATGAGTTTATTTTGGTTTGTTCATTTCTTACACGCCTCTATTGGATTCAAAATAGAAGAGGATGGGGAGACCAAGCGACGAGAAGCTAAAAACAGCGCTGAAGTTGAGCAGCTACTAACAAAATCCACGGCCCAAAAGGTACTAAATCACGAGTGTGACTCCTCGTGGTCGCTCCAAGGAAGAAGAAACGATTCGGCTCATGACCTTCGCTTGTCGTTGCACTCTGCATATGGAGCTGAAGGCGAGACGCAACCAGTGAGGGGCGGTGATACTGATTGCCGTCTGCCTCCAAAACCAATAAAAGAGACCACAAAAAAACGCGTCAAGAGTCGCTTGCGCCGCATGCGCACGCTCAAGTCATATCCTGCTCGATTGAGGAGTCTGTTGAATTACAGTGTTGCCGTACCAATCTGTCTTCTCATTACATTCTTTATCAAGTTTGCTTTGGAGGTGCTACTATCTTCGTGTCCCATGATTGTGGACCGCTACTTCCAATGGGGTGGAGGACGAGCAGGCTTATTCTTGGCTTGTCTCGCTTTGACCGTGCTGCCAGTGAACTTTATATGCTGTCATAATGCCCGGAAGCACGACGAGAGGACAGTGATGAAGGTGCGTGTTAGTTATGCGTCAACGGATTTTTTGGCAGATGAAATATCACTAACTGTTTCACCTCCGCCTTCGCGACAGAATTCAATTAGTGTCTTGGTATTGGGGCTGCTTGTGATGATAAACTATAGTTCTTTCGTTGAATTGGCCTTTCAGCTTGAGGACTTGTTCGAAGAAACAAAAGAAGAAGAGCAGGCAGGGTCTCAGTCCTACGACTGGTTTGTTGGACGCATCCAGTATTTTGTGGGCTTCTTTATCACCTTTTTAGGTTTGACGTCGCTGGATGGCGCTGCGCTGTCGCTCTTGTCAAAGGCCTCTCCGCCGCGGCTACGAACAAGTAGTGCGGCACTTCAGCTTGGAACCATTGTCAGCTTTGTGAGCTTATTTGCACGAGTCATTGCTGATGCGCAAATATTCATGATCGGGCTCTCCCATCGACTTATCAACACCGATCTGGTGAATTCATTGCTATTGCCCATTTTGGTGGCGTGCTTTGTCATCGGACACTTTATCCGCAAACACTACTTTTTCATGATCTAACTTGACTGTTGCTACTCTTGGTGGCATGATGCAACGTAGAGGATTTTTGTATCCAACTGGCTTGGACCACAATCAAAAGGTTGCTGTAGACAGAGAGTAAAGTTTACGGAACTGACACATATTTTGCAAAAAAGAAAAGCATATTGAAAAACACTGTTAAACACAGCTTTTTCCAAGCCTGGTTTCACTCCTCCTCCATCACTTTGCTGTGACGAGATAGTTCCGCTGGGTTGAGATCATAGGATTCAAGCAAGTAGCGAACAGCGGTAAGCTCTAGGCTTGGAGCTCCTTGCAGCAGCTGGCCCTATTCCCAAAGATCTTGCCCTCGGCCAAAGCAGGCTCTCAAGCGCAGCCGATCGGGAGATGGCTGCGTGGCTTCCCTCGCGGTGGCAGCCACATAGAAAGAACTGCATTCGCTCCACACGAGCTTGTAGGCTAGTAGAATTATAGCTTGTATTGCAGCGTGCCGCCACGATCGAGCTTAGCAAGATCTGCATTCAGCACTGTCACTGTTATTGTGGAACTCATTGAGTCCTCCGAGTAGTCAGTCACGAGCCAGAGTCACAAGGAAAGCAAAGGCGTTAACACGTTGTCATAATCATGGATTGTTACGAAACACAAAATAATACATTCGCTACAATTGATTAGCTTATTGTCAGAGCAGCAAACAAACAACAAACGTCTTACTCTGCGATTATCATACCCGCATTGTGAAAGAACCATACCGCAACAAAGTTCTTCAGCAGTAAGCTAACTGATTCGAAAGAGAGGGCGTGATAGCGATGAATGTTCCAACCCATTCATATTCGGTATCAGCTTCCCTACCCCCGCCTCCGCAGCAACGTCCACAGCAGCCAGCTTTGATGAGACCCCTACAGCAACTGCAGCAACAGCAGCAGCAGCAGCAGCAGCAGCAGCAACAACAACAACAACAACAACAACAACAACAACAACAACAACAACAACAACAACAACAACAACAACAACAACAACAACAATTATCCTCTCCACTAAGCTTATATGCTACCACTTCTACTGAGAGTGTCAACTCTGGTTATTCATCCTCGGCTTCGAATTCGAATCATTTTCCTCAGCACTACATCTATCCACCATCCGCAGTAGTACCACCTCAACAACAGCAACCTACAACCGACATCTTACAACCTTATCCATCGACATCATCGACAACTTCTTCATTCCATCCCATAGATAATGTCCTTCAAAATGGGAGTGGAGAAAAACGAGGTCGGTTAGGCGGAGGATCATCTATGAGGTGGGGGCCTGCCAATCCCACGAAACGGCGACGATCTTCCGATTATATTCCGCCACGGACCATTCCTACCTCATTCACCAGTGTGACTGGAAGTTTTGCGGGGGCGGCTTTTGGGACTGGCTCGGCTACTGCAACTGCTGCTGTGTCTGGATCGTTACGGCGCAATTTATCTTTCAGTCGGATTGATCCCTACGTAAGTTACGCTCGAACGGGTCCTATCACTGGAAGTGGTAGTAGTGGTAGCAAAGATAATAATGTTAATAGCATGGATATGAATGATTCCAGCAGCGGTCAAACTGCCAATAATCAACATCATGGTTGTGGGGACCAACGTGTCCGGAGTATGAGCTTTTGACTTGCTATGGTAATGCATCATTACTTTGCAAAGAGTGCAACAAAATACAAAATATTATGCTTTGTCAGCAGATAGGAAGGGACTGATTGTGAAGCTTTGAATTGCCTTTGAATAGATACACCGAACTCACAGAAGGGCCCACAAGGGATCGACTCGTCTGTAGTTTGCAAATGCTCACAATTTAGCAAATATTTGGAACGGCGAGTCAAGTCGTCGATGATCATTATTTCTCCTCAGCGCACGTCATATTATGGTTAAGTTGGCCGACCACTCGCGCAGGACTTGTAACGAGTTTCTAGAAAAATCGGTTTATCCATCGTCCTTTGTGGTCAAGAGGAAGATGCGACTCAAGGTTTACGGCAATGGCCTGAGTGCCATGAGTAGATAATAATATGGTAATATTAGGAATCAATCACTATCCAAAAAATCAATGCCTATCTAAGATATATTTACGAAATGCAGCATCATACAAATACAACTTTTCCCCTTTCAATCAAAATTTATGCACGGCGATGCAACGGCTAGATTGCAGGCTGAAAAAACGATTCTCTAGCCGCAGACTAGACAAGGGGGAAAATGAAATGCGATAGTCCACTGATACGAAGAAAGATTTGCCGAAAGAAAAAAAACAATTTTCCTCTAATTTAGAATCGTGATCGGACTAAAACGAGTCCTGCGCCAGGTTGCTGCTCTCTTCGGAGCTCATACTGTACTGCTAGAGACACAACCAAGAAGATTCACCTCTCCTTTCTCGTTTCCGGAGTCAAGACAGGAGCAGAAACTTCAGAATCGCGAAATGAAACAGCTTTGAGACTCGTGCCCATCTCATTTCCTGTGACGCCCGGAGACGTTTTCGACTCCACCAACACGTTTTCGTCTGCTGTCATCATTAAAGCAAAGCTCTGATATGAAATCTTGCCACTGCCTTCCATGTCTACTTGCTTGACCATCTCCTCAATGATTTCATCGGCGCTCATCCCGCCGCTGTCGTCCTCGGGGAGAGCCACGACACCACTCAGTGCAAGCTTGAGATCATTTGCAGAAATGTAGCCTTTATCACCTCGATCAAAGCAACTGAAGGCAGCTCGAAGCTTCTCTTCGTCAATAATCTTGGATCTTTGCATTGCCGCAATGAGAAACTCAGTGTAGTCGATAGAGCCAGTCTCGGAAACATTAATGCGTTGGAACAGGTTTTCCACTTCAATGTCAGACACGTCCTTATGAAAGAAGTGGAGGTATCCCTGCTTGATGTCTTCAGCAGAAAGTACCCCATCACAGTCAGCATCCATCCCTCGAAACACCTTGTTAATTTCTTCTCGCTCCTCTTTTCTGAGAAGTTGAGATGCAATGTAAGTATAGACAACTTGTTGTAGCTTAATGGACGCATCTTTGGCAAAATCTTCCATATTCTCCAAGCAAGAAATCGAAGACTCGCCGTAAACCTCTATAAACTCAGCATGATGAGCTTTGATCGAAGTTTGAATCCATGGATGTTTCAAAGCCTGTTCGGCAGTGGGGCGCTCATCTTCTTCGTAGGTTAAAAGGTACCGCACAAAGTCTTTTGCTTCGTTTGAGACAACCTCCCACACAGGATCTCTAAAGTCGACGTTACCGATTAGAACATGCTCTCGTACCTCTCTATCATTGTCGCCTTCGAATGGGGCAAACCCCGACAACATGATGTAGCAGAGCACCCCGCATGACCACACGTCATACTTAGAGCCCTCGTACTCCATATGCAAGACTTCTGGAGGAACATAATGCACCTTTCCAACCAAATCAGTAAGTTTCACGCCATCCTCGTACGTAGTCGCCAAACCAAAGTCAATGATCTTCATCTGGTCGAGATCCTTGTTTTCTTCCAGCAGAATATTCTCTCTATAGGGAAAGGAAAGCAAGCAATAAATGGCAAAAATAAGAAACTCGCAACCAAATGCTTACAGAAATTACTGCCTCGTCAAACAGTAACAATACTTACAAATTGATATCACGGTGGACAATTTTGTGCGCTTGGAGAAACTTGACCGCGGAGAGTACATTAGTCATGAAAGCTGCTGCATCTCCTTCGACGAAACTACCTCGCACGTGCAATTCGTCCCAAAGCTCCCCTCCTTTACAGATGTCTGTGACGATGTAGCACTTTTCTTTATCCTCGTAGAAACCGTACAGTGTCAATATGTTTGGATGAGAAAGTCCTTTCAGCAGCTCGAATTCGTTCATAACTTGCTCGTAATCACTATCGCACATTCGTTCCTTATCAATGATCTTGATCGCTCGCTCTTCGCCTAGCCCGTTACCTTGTCGGGGGTATCCAATGTATACTTCCCCGAACTCACCCTCTCCCAGCATTTGACCGAGCTCATAAAAGTCCTCAAATCTCTCTTTTTTCTGTTGGACAAAGTTCTTGGGAGTAAAATGAACAAAGTCGAGGGCTGAACAAGATGCATTGAACGGCATGATAGATTTTTTCCGTTGTCTTTTAAGGGCCGGAAAGTCTGAAAGATCTGCTAACCGATTACAGCTAAGATCTGGCATGCTGAAAGGTTCAACATCTGAGTCCGAAGAACTTGTGCTGCAGTTCAAAACATCTCCAATTTTCAAACTGGCCTCTGAAGCGTTTCTGAATGATTCATTCGCTGCACTACCATCTGATTGTCGCTTTTTCCCTGCACCATCATTAGAACTATCACTGTTGTCATCTTCGCTGTCACTGTCACTGTCGAGAAATGATCGGCGGCGATTCATGAGCTTGGTTTGACCTAGTTTGTCTATCTCGCCATCCGAATCGCTGGCAAGGAATGAACGACGAATATCAATGTTTTTAGGTCGACTATGTTGATTCTTGCCTTTAGAATCTTCGTCGCTGGAGTACAGAAAGGAATGTCCGCACCCGCTCAATTTTGCGCTGTCGCTGTTGATCCCGTCGCCTTCTATAATATTATTATTTTCAGAGGGGTCCACCAGGATATGGCCCGGCTTGGTTATTATATCATGATCATCGTCTTTGTTGACAACATCGCCGTCACTTGAACGCTGATGTGGAATGTTTTGTAGGAATATTTGCTGATCAGCCGGACTTGGTTCTGCTCTGTTCAAACCTTCTCCAATAATGAGATGAGAGGGTGTTCCTGAATCTTCGTCTTTCTTTGCAACATTGCTTTCCGGCGGCGATGATACTACGATCGGACTATCCCGAGCTGCATCCGACTGCATATTAATTAACGACTCAGACATCTGAGATAGGAGATATTCAATAGCATTGTCCGTAAAATGCTCGTCTGGCTCGATCGCATCACTTTCGGTGTCCTGAGCCACAGGGAGTGATTCTGAGTCCAAATAGAGCTGTGCCGTCTCGTCTGTTGCAAGAGGCGATCCAGCCATAGATTTCCTTAACCCTCGCAGCTCTTTTTCCGTCCTCGGAGACTCCTCCATTGCTAGCTTTCCTGTGTTGGTGAATAAGTCATTTGTATCTGAGCAATCGAGATTTTTTATTTCATCAGCACCCGCAAGACCCAAATGATCTATTCTTGTCAAACCCTTCTCCATTCTCATCGATTCGAGTATCGCCAACTCTGTTTTGTCGCCTAGTGGTTCTTCCAGATCAACTGGTGCTCCCTCACTTTGAATTTCATAAACAGCTGAAAGATTGGAAAGAGATTCTGTTTTCAGCCTTTGCAATTCCTCCTGCATTCTCACAGATTCCCGCATTGCTCTTTCTGGTATATCTAGTATTTCTTCACTTTCGGCTAAGTAACCTTCTGTTCCAGTATCATCACCATACACAAAAGTTGGTGTCAGTTTTTGAAGTTTTTCCCGCATTTCTACAGATATCTGCTTTTCTGATGCTTCTTCTATCTCTATTGGGTCATCTTCAATACTATCAACATCCACAAGACCAGATGCATCTATTCTTGTCAGCTTCTGCAGTTCCTCATGTATTCTAACAGATTCTTCCATCAACTCTGTTGCATTTGTAGGAACCTCATCTTCCGCTTCAAATACTTTGCAGTCGAGCTCAAAATTCATAAAAGGGCCTCTGGAGTTTTCGTCGAAAAAGGAGGAAAAGCTCATATTCAAATTTTTCTGATTCTCCCGTGCTTTTGACTTCGCCGTCTTCTTCTTGTGAGAGGATACAAATCGCTTTTTCTTAGTTTTCATCTCTTTGGAACGCTTGACAGAAATATCCTTCGTGGTTCCAGCATTCATGGGCCTCTCCATTACAGAATTATCGGATCGGTCTGTCGATTTTTTTCTCCCCATTATTTGCGGCTCGCTTCTGCAATTGTATTGTCCCACATGAGCGTCGGAGCTCTGCGATTTCTCCCCTGATTTATCTAGTGAAGACATTGAAACAACAGTTTCTGTACTATCAATTTTGTCAGCTTGCTTCGGCACATCACCGCATTGAGAGGTTTTCTTGCTGCTCCCATCGCGCCGCACAGGATTGCCCTTGTCCTGTGCCTTTGTTTTTCGTTGAGCTCTGTCACCATTTTCGTCTTTCTTAGCTTCTGCCAGATGATCACCGGCCTTCTTTTCCCTTTCCACTGCGGCGGCGGTAATTATGGCCCGATTCTTCTTCCACTCAAAAAGAGACCCGCCGAAATTCGACCCTGGAGGAAGGATGGATTGCTGATTTTCCAATACTGACATTGTTTTTTCATTGACAGCGCCTGAGCTGACCGACCGCCTGACCTTCTGCTTTTGACTGGGTAGAACATATTGTGCTCGGTCCTGCGCTCTGGAGCGTTCTGCCATTTTTTCAATACCTGCAGGAGCAGTCTTGTTGCGTTTGAGTTCCCCCCGTTTAATAGTAATCGTTGATGACTTGGTCACAGTTTGACGATGAATGGCCTTCAAGGCGATAACTGGACTCTTCGGCATCTGCCTTTGATTTCCACCATTCAAAGAAGCACTATCAGCTGGATAAATATCTGCCTCCAGGCTATGTACTCGAGTCAGCCTAGATCGGCTATGCGTGCGAAGAAGCTTCTTCTTTTCGCTCTTTGTTTCCAAGCTATGCACCCGAGATAACCTCGACTTGCTATGAGAGCGAGCAAATTCTTTTCGCGCGTCCGCTGCTCCTGCAATAGACATTTCTGACCCCTTGACCGCGAACGCCCTTCGTTGCGCTTTACTGTCTTCCAAAACGTTTCTGCGGATATTGCTGCCTTGTGCTTTTGAATCGCCAAGAAGATCATCGAGCAGCTTACTCAGTTCTTCTGGCTCAATACTGTCCGATTTTCCTAGCATTCGGGTAGATGAAAAGCCGGATGCCATTCTCATTTTTAAGCGTCGATCACTCTTACTGGGAAGTCGAATGGGTGTAGTGGATCCAGCTGTTCCAGCAGTTGAAAGGCTCCTTTGTAAATTGGGAGAAAGTGATATGGATCCAACCATCAAGGTTCCCTTGGGAGGTGTGAAGGTACGGCCAGGAATTTTCCTTCTCGGTATACTACTGAATCCGTCTGTAGATTTAGTTCGGCGGGGAAGCATCTTTCGATTGCTGGGCGATGATGATGTAAAGTTTGCTCTGCTAAACTTCTTCCTTTTTTCCTTCAGATCTGGTTTTGGTTCCAAGGCTTCCATAGAAATAGATCGCTCGCTCTCCTCGACCTGATGTAAAGAAATAGATTGTTCACTGTCATCATCAGACTCGGCGAGTTTGGGTGGAGTCGCCATGGCTCAGTAGCTCAGTAGACTTGGGTCTTGGGTTATTCTCAGCTTGGAGAGAATCTCCGCCCTTTCGCAGAGTCGTCAAAGGATTTTCGTTTGTCTTAATCTCCTTCAGACTTCAGATAGTCTGTGCCTGACTTCGACTACTGCTTACACTATCGACTTGTAAATCTGTGCCGAAGTACAATCCAATACGAGGGATTCAGGTTGCCCTGTTTGTGCTAAAACGTCTTGAAAAACTCTTGACTCGATCAAGAGTCATTACTTTGGTTTCAGTCAAAAATTTCGGATTTTGACTCCTCCTCGACGAATTACACTCTTGACAAAAACAATAATTACACATTGCTTACAGTGTTACTGTATTACTACCTGTACTACCGTAGCTACAGTAATTTTTAGGTGAAAGACCTCATGCACCAGTCGTGCTTCATCACTGCACTCTCTCATCAGACAGCAGTACACGTAGACCCTAGGGAGCTTTGCTACTACTAGTAGAAGTGAACGAGTAGCCCCGAGGAGCGAGGAGCACCTCTCATGCTGGCAGATACGAGGTTCCGCTGATGTTTAAAACTTGTGTTGCCGCTGCTGTCAGGGAGCCGTATTGCCTGCAGCAGCATGAAGAAAACCATTGCATCATGAATGTGTGTCTATCTGAAAGCAGCACGATCCTCTAAACCCAAAAAGCCGCCACTCCAATAATAGCTACTCAGTCATTGCAGTAACCCGGAAAGTATCGAGTAAAATTCAATCACATTCAACCCAGTGAGATGCGTCGTGCTATTATATGGTTATATCCAGGCTTGGTCGCTAACTACCTGAAACAAGTACGGGTACGTCACAGCCCCATTTAACTCGTTTACTTTCTCCAAATGCAACTCGACCAAAAAATAAAACAATGGGGTGTAGGCACGGACAGAGTGTTTGAAAGGCTCCATCATGTAGGTCAACGATACATTCCTTTTCTAAAAGACTGCTTTCCGTAGAGGGTTGTTTCGATTTGTTTTTGGTTGAAAAATTGTTGTTTTCGCTTTGATTTATCTACCACCTTGAGATGCATCGTATTCACTCTCTAGGGTGTACTCTGATTGTGTTTCAATGTCGGACTGTCGAAAGATTTCATTAAAGGCGTCGGGTTGCTTCACGCCCAGGAATCGAATGCCAAAAATTAAAAGTAGAGTCGAAATTCCTAGAAGGATACCCCAAACTCCCATGGAAAAGAGAAACAATGCTACCAGAAGATCGACCATGTATCGCCCCCGGAAAGTAAAGAGCAATTGGCCAAAGGTCGAAGCTTCTATGCGTGACACCAAGATTCGAGGAGCCTCCACCGAAACAAAGAGCATGACCACACATACCAATCCTACTATAGTTCCGACCAAAATGTGGAGGTATGCAGGCTGAACGGCGAATTTAAAGGCTACAACAGCATTTCCCTGTTAATTAGTGGGTTGATGGTTGGTGGTAGATGGTAGAGGTGGCATTACAGTGAATGCGGTGAGACACTGCTGCACTGGCTTGGAGAAGGTAACTCAGGACAGAATTTGAATGCTGCATCCGCACGATATGACTCTGACTCAAATACACAAAAGCGATAACGTGTCATGGACCCCGGCTTTTCCCGCAGCCCGAAGCTGCCACGCTGCCACCAACAAATGCGCAAAAGCCGTCACAAAATAACTTACAATATATAATAAGGCCGACAATGTTCGGAACGATCTGGTTAAGCGATGTTTCGACGACATCTTGCTGCTCGCAATGGAGTCCATGGAGGTGTTGCTGTTGAGGCGTTGTTGTGTTTACTTGTAACTTGTAACACAAACATCAACAGCAAACATTAGCTTTCGAAAATATCTCCAGCAAAGCTTTTCAGGAAGCTTGATAGCTACTCAGTAGAATACTATTCCAATAATAGTAGCACGGTTCTAGTACTACTAGTTCTTTTGTCATTGTATTTGCCGTTGCGTAATTCTATTGGGAGCTTACTAATTATTTAGTTAAGAACGATCGAGTAAAACGCCGAGTGAGGCTTCATTTTGTCACTGGATCCAGTCTCGCATTTGCTCATGTAAGATTTAATGCGATCAGTTGGATGCAGCAGCGTAATGCGAGTAGAAAAACGTCCCTTAATGCTATTCCATATTTATTTCTATCGCAGTAGAGCGAAAGTAGCATTTACAGTCTCCTCAGCACATCTAGCTACTCTGCGACAGTGGAAAGATCAGGACCGAAACGTTTACTGCGCCACTGAAGCTTTTATAGGGCGACTATCGGATGAGTGCTTTCTCGCGTCTGAAAATACCATGGCAATGAATTCAAACTTGGAAAGAGTAACACAGCAAGACAGATAGAGAACTTGCAATTGATAGAGGAAGTATGCTCGCCATGACGCATAGAGCTCCGGAACTTTACAAACCTTTGTAGTGAATACATTCCAAGCACAAATGTACACAACACTTTCGACATACGATCTGGGAAACAAAACAATAAGATGCTCAATTCGATTTGACATACCATTGCCGATTGCAGACCTGCTCTTTTGTCTTGTCTTCAATTTGCCGAAACAACGGCCTCAGTCAAAATGAAATTTGTCACGCAGAAAAAAGAGAATACTAAAAAACATATTATGTATCTAAAGTCTGCTCAAAGACCATCCAAGATATAGGAACTTACTCATCTTCTTTCGTTTTCCCTTCTCCATCATGGTCGTTCCTGTTGTTCAGTGTATCTTTAAAATATTACAGAAATAAAAGACTTACTCGATTTCGCGTAAATTCTCCAGTGACCTCGGCTACTTCTTCTTTTCACGTGTGACGTATGTAAAAACGAATTTGTAATGCGAAATTCCAATGTTAAATCCACTAAACCTCACCCTGCAATCTCACCGTCAATAGAACGAACCTTCCTTGAAGGTCTTTCCTTCTTGAAGACCTTGCATTCCCACCTATCCATGCACTTTGTCCCTCGCTTCAACTATCATAGTAACTCAAAGAAAATTGGCTCTATGAATTCCTTCCCTTTACAATGAGGGCAAGCCATTATCATTTGGAGCCGTCGCCACTGCAACTACCAAGCAAGGCAAGGTAGCGACAGCCTTACTGACAGTTGCTCTTGCCATCATGGTTTGGTAGCGTGGTAATTGCGATCGTATTTCTTCCATACTCAACTCATTGCCCCCTTCGCCTCCATCAAAAACCAAAGTAAATCCACCCTTCAATTGTTTCTTTTTGGGTTGCACACTATGATAGCTACTATTTCCAGATGTGCTGGCCTTGCTGAGATCCAAGGAGATCCCCGCGGTAGCAGGTGCCGCTGCAGTAGCCGATGCTGGCGGAGGTGGAAGCCCTGGGGTTACAGTAGGTGGAGGCGGTAAAGTAGTTGCGGGTGTGCTACTTAAACTCGTAGCCACGGGAGCCGAAGTAGCTCCAATTTGAGCCTGCGGAATCAAATCAGCTCCCTCTAATGGCGGCAGACCAACTGGAGGTGGAATGACCCCATATCTGGGCGGCGCCATTTCACGAGGAGGAGGTGGAGGAGGAGGCAAGGGCGGTGGTGGAGGGGCGACATTTACTGGCTTGGATGCCAAACAATCGTCATCCAAGGGGAAGTTATTGTACCCGTGAGCAGCCACAAGAGCAAAGGCGGCACGACACGCGCAATCCATGGCAGCCTCGCGGGTCTTTCCGCGCCCCCATCCCAAATCGATTCCGCCAACTCGAGTTGAATAGACATGTGGTTTTTCGGGAGTAACGCCTGTTTTCCAACGGACGTATGTGGCATCCAACATTCGGTGCTGCTTCGTGTACTTGACGAAGGCATCCATAGCCGTGTAAAACTTGTCCGGCCGGTACTTTTTGATGGCATAGGACTCTCCAGTCAATTCAGGGTCATCAGCAAAATGATGACGAGCCTTTTTGCGGCTTTGCGGTTGCGACTGTTGGGCTGGTGATTGCTGCTGCTGCTGTGGGCGAGGATCTGCCGCTGGATTCTGATTCGCGGAGGGGCGCTTCTTTCGGCCCATGATTGCTGGCTGGTAGTTAGAACTGGCTTGCTATCAAATAAGCTTGCTTCTCTTAAACAAAATCAAGGCAAAAAATTATCTGTCTCTTCTGATCTTGTACTGTTTAGTACTGGTTGTTGTTTACTTTTTCAATAGTTGCTTGGCATATTTTTTCCTCTTCTTGTCGTGGCATGGACAGCAGCACGTACGAGCGAGTTGTGCGTTAACCATAGTTCTGTGTACTGGCATTCGCCATGTGTTCGAATGTAAGGAGTTTTTGTTTTTTGTTTTTGTGCTGTAGTCACCTGCCTACGCACGTCACTCGAGGGGGAATGCCAGACTTCGTAAATCCACCCAGCCTAAAAATACCATCTTTTTTCAAAAATGTCTTTGTCAGTCGTTGGGTCTGAGAACAGTTCGTCAAATAATTTTTTTCGATCATGTAAGACCAAACGCGCCTCACGAGGCAAACAATCCTCTGGAAATCACGACTCTCTCATCTCTTATCCAAAGCAATCATTCAGAATATAGCTTCATAGTTTGCGGTCCACTTCTGACTTGTACAAAATCCACATATAATAGACAGAAAAATGCAAGTTCGTATCTTTCAATCCACAACTCCCGCTCGAAGTGAGGCCGAGAGAGGTGTCGCCGTTTCTGTACCCTTTGATGAACGTTCCAAACCCCCTGTTTCCTCGATTAGCATTTCCTCGGCTTCGACCGCTTCGTCTAGCGCAGGTGCTTCCTTATCAATTGCTGCCAACAGTAACAGCAACAAGAGTAGGGTTTCGATTTCTTCCTATGAGCATGTGAAGAACAAGGGCATGGCCGAACGATTGTCCAAAGCAGGAAATAAATCTACCAAAAAGAATCGAGCTGAGGAGCTGGCACCACTCAGGGAAAAATTTCAAACATTCTGCAAACAGTTCAAACCATTTATTGATGCTCTCAAGAGCTACCACTCGTCCGTTGTACAGTTGGAGAACAACCGCTTGGAGGTAAGCAGAATATGTTCTGTGTACGTTATTTGTGCATTGTTCATACAAACTTCAAGACTTTATTTTAACGTTGAAGTGTTGCTCTCTTCATTCTTTTATTGTCTCCGCAAGGTATTGAATCGAATTGAGGTCCTTACCGCAGACACTCCTTTGCAAGATACCGCTGGTAAAGTCAGTCCTATTGTAGCTGCCGCGCCCCAGAGCTGGGCCAAAACCGTTGCCAAACGTGAAAAGACATATTGTGCTTTAGGACAACAAATGAATGCTCTCAATGTTAAATATGCTCAGAACATTGAAGAGCACTGCATTGAGTATGTCCAGGAATGGGAAATGATTGTCACAACCCGCATCATGTCGAGCCTTTCCAAGGCTGATGGGTTGAAAAAGACAGTTAAGCATTACGAAGAAAAAGTGGTACAAATGCAAATTCAAAAGCAAGCAAATAAAGGAAAGCCGTTGGACAAAAAAACCAAAGAGAAATTGGTCCGCAATCAAGAGAAGCTTGCCGTCGCCAAGGAGGAGTACGAGAACTGTGCCACAACGGTGTGCCACATGATCGACTCGGCTTTAGATTACGCTTGGAGAGATATGACGCCAATGATCTACCAGCTGTTCAATATGGAGCATGATCGTGTGGGTGGAAAGGATTCTCAGGAAATTGTCAAGTCATTGTCAACGCTGGTGAGCAGCCTCAAAAGCTTTGCAAAAGAACACAAGATTGCTCTGTAAGTGATTGTATTTACTTCATATGTGAACATGAACCAACAATTTTTTAAGGTCGTGTAAGCAAGATTTCTCTAGTAATAATAAGAATACATTAACATTCAATCGTTGACTATCATTAGAAGAAATTCCGTTTTAGACTACTTGCACGAACAACTAAAAGTACACGGCAAAGGACCGTACGAGCGTGATTTCGAATACGACCCAAGACAGCCAAGACCCGCTCAAAAGCAAAGAAAAGATACAAATCTTGGAACTAAATCCTTGTCGGTCATTGGCGGCATTCGAACTGAGCTAAAATTGGGTTATTCATCAAAAGAAGGTGCGCTTTTGTGTAGAGGACACAACGAAAACCATATCGGCCGCCGTTGATCATGGGCATTCAAGTCCACTTTGCATTGTCTCGCCATCTCTACCTCGGTTTTGACCTGTAGAAAGAAGCTAAACGAGCCCAACGAGTTGAGAAAAAATGCAAGCATCAATGCGCACTAAAACGTAAACGATGATTAAGTCCTCAGAACATGTTGGAACAAAGATTAATCGCTCACGAAGCCAGTAAAGCTCCAGTCGGTCGAAAGATGTGTATAAATGTTATTGTGTGCTCATCTTCGGAAATCGCATAAACAAGTAGAACGAAATGCAATACAATGCTTACCTCGTCTTCCTGTTCGGACTTTCCTAGACTCAAATCGTCGCAGGTTAGTAGAAATAATGGACGAAAAAAAGATCAGAATTTAATTGACATAAATTTTCCAGCATAATGCATGGCTGATCTAACACGCGGTGTTTGTTCGCGTCAAAAAGATCAGTGATCATAAACTCAAAAATATCTTCCGTGGCTGCAATATGACCCACAAGGACAGTATTTGACTCCGACCATCCATACGAGCGCCATAAGTAAAGAATCTCCGTTGATGGAGATGAGCTTGAGCATCGTCATTTCTAGTTGATTACTTGGTTCACTGGTAGTTTTTCAGCTCCTGCCTGACTCACCTTTGGAAACTCCAAAAACAATGGCACTGCCAGAGGTCAGAGCAAAAAAAAAACGCATTCATCCTGCATGCTGCCCATTACAATCACAACACGATGCTGATAAATCATTCCCTCTACAATTTCGTGAAACGCCCTGATGGTCGGTGATATACATCTGTGCGAATGCCTGGAATCGCTATGAATAAATCAGGATTTGAAGAGGTGCAACCGGCTTTTGCGGATTCACCATCACATGCAAACAACAAGTGCACCAAAACCATGTATATTCGCCTTATTCCTGATTTGTTAATGTCATCCCTATCGATGAGAATGAAAAAGCGTGTTCCTGGGCTCTCCCGTCAAACCAAGCCTTATATCATGGACAACACAACATCATCGTATTGCTTCCTCGACGAGCAAGAGTGAAGCTGCTATTACAACCTGATACCTGATTCGTTCTCCGAGCTTGAGTAGTATGGCGTGATAATATTACTAGAATATCATCAGATATAGCAAAAAATTATGAAAGCAAATGAAAAATAGAATATGAAAGGCCGGGAAAGCTTTGTCGTCTCCCCAGCTGGATTTATTTCCATGAAAAGAAATCTTCATTATTGTCTATCCCATAGCAAAAAGCTGAGGAGAAACAAGATACCGATGAGTACTGCAGGTACAGTACCCAATTACGTCGCACATTATTTCCACATTCCGTGCCGGACCTAGCTAGTCGCTAATACGCTAGAGTCTACCTCTTGCCGGTTTCCACTAGGAGTATTTATGATTATGATGTCTCCTACTGTCCTGGACACCGCCATGTCTCTCTCCCACTGTTCCGTATCCCGCACGACAGTAGGTATCCTACATTTCTAAATTAATTTCGTTATCAATTCCTGCCACAATCTGTTGATAGCGTGGCAACTTAAAAAAGCAATATTTTAGTGGAGTTGTTCTTTTGTGACAGTGGTCGCATTTGTTCTTTTTGTTGGTAGTATAGCTAGTGTTGCCGGTTATGTCTTTACTCAGACCGGTAAGGTGACGTTTATTTCGAGCAATTCTGCGGGTAATTTTTTTAGTAATATCATATCTGCTTTCAATTGGAGGGCGAGAAGGCTGGTGGATAATAAAATTTTGGAGGAAAACCGTGGATACTGCATTTTAGGTGCCATCTCGACATCGAAAATGTTCTTTGATCTTATCGACCTTCGACAATTTTTGCGGGGGACTTGCAGCGTACACGCATTGCTTTCCGTGTGGTCTGCGAGTGCTAGTATCATCTTTAGAGATGTTCTCCTTCTCACGATTATTATTATTTCCGATTAGTTTCTGTGTTTATAAAATCAAGAAGCACTCGATTTGCCCCAATTGATTCGTTTTTAATCACTCAAATCATTTCAACATCCTCGTGATTGCAACAGCCTTCGCTGCCGCAGGACTGCATGCTGCTGCTTCAGTCAGTCATTGACAAAAACTTGCCAATTTTCGAAGCAGCGAGGATCCAACTGACCCAAAATGTTGAAATGGGCCTATGGGTTGACCGTGATGCAGATGCTGATGCAGATGCTATTATTATTTTTACCATATTAGTGGGAATGCAATAACGTACTAAGCAAACTGAAAACAGGCTATGAATTACTCTCAGTACAGTAATTCTTTAGGATGTCATCCATGACTGGGTGTCTAACAAGATTGAAGTATCCTTGAATCAACCGAATTCGCGGGATCATGCAGAGTCTTCGCTCTCGCTTCGTTCTTTGATGTCTACCTTTCTGAAGTCACTTTGATTTTTGATCACAACAGCAGGAGAGAGAAGCCATAATTCAAAGCTATTCATATTTGAATTTACAGAATTCTCGCGTGTCACACACTCTCTTTTCTAACCAACACTTCCTTTTATACTCACTACAAAGCATTCCCTCTTTTTTAGAATTAAAAGAAACGGACGAAAATGAATATTCTTTCTCCAATGCTTGTGCTGCGGCAATCTTTCTCCGGTTCCTTGCGTCGGAATGCTGCTGCCTTTGGCTCTACACAAGCGTTTGCGAGTATTGCGCCTCCCACAGCTGAATCTGCCACGGCTCTTTCCCACAAGTTTTGGTTAGATCCATCAACGGGTGTTTACAAAAATTATTTGAAGGGCGAATTTATTGCGGCCTCGTCTCCTTCTTCATTTCATATCGTGATCAATCCTGCTACGAACGAAGAAATTGGGAAGACTCCCGATACGTCCGATGCAGATTTCGAAATGACAATGCAGATTGCCCAATCAGCTTTTGAAGAATGGAAAGTGGTTCCCATTCAACAACGTCAGAGGGTCATGTTGGAACTTCAGAGATTGATCCGTGACCACGTGAATGAACTTGCAGGATTGATTACTCTTGAAAATGGAAAAACTATTGCAGATGCCAAGGGTGATGTCTTTCGGGGGTTGGAAATGGTCGAATCAACCTGCCAAATAGCGCCTTACTTGATGGGAGACTCCATGGCTGGAATCTCTACCTCGATGGATTGCGTTTCATACCGAGAGCCTTTAGGAGTTTGTGCAGGAATTGGTAAGCTTGGAGTGAGCGGCAGTGACGTTTTGCTTTGTTTGTGATGCTTAACCTCCTGATCTTTCTACTTCACTACTCTGTAGCCCCATTTAATTTCCCCGCTATGGTTCCCCTTTGGATGTTTCCTTATGCCGTTACGGCAGGCAATTCCTTTGTGTTGAAACCGAGTGAAAAGACTCCTGGTGCATCTATGTTGCTTGTAGATCTGGCTACTCAAGCAGGGCTTCCTAAAGGAGTCCTGTCAGTGATCCACGGAGGTAAACCAATTGTTGACAACCTGTGCCGCCATCCAACTGTTAGGGCCATTTCGTTTGTAGGATCCAATGCTGCCGGAGAGTACATTCACGAGGAAGGATCGCGACACGGAAAGCGCGTGCAAGCTAATCTGGGCGCAAAAAATCATGCAGTTTTATTACCTGATGCAAGTCGCGAAAAGTCTGTGAAAGCCATCGTTGGAGCCGCATTTGGAGCTGCCGGTCAGAGATGTATGGCACTGAGCACATTAGTATGCGTGGGAAAAACTCAAGAATGGATTGACGATATTGTAGGAGAAACAAGGCATTTGAATTTAGGATGCGGATTTAATGCCGGTGTGGACGTGGGGCCTTTGATCACGCCAGTGTCACAGGAACGAGTCTATAGGATTATTGATCAAGCTATTCAAGAAGGTGCGGATGCACCCCTTGATGGAAGATCCTATGGCAAGAGGGTAGAGGGATACCCCAATGGAAACTTCGTCCATCCCACGGTTTTGTCAAATGTTTCTACGGACAATGTGGCTTACAAGGAGGAAATCTTTGGTCCTGTCCTGACTTGCTGTGAACCCGTTGACTCATTGGAAGACGCCATTCAGCTCATCAATCGCAACCGTTATGGTAATGGCGTTTCACTCTTTACCTCGAGCGGTGCTGCAGCCCGCAAGTTCACGCACGAAATTGCTGCCGGTCAGGTAGGCATCAATGTCCCCATCCCTGTTCCATTGCCCATGTTTTCCTTTACAGGCAACAAGGCTAGCATCCGGGGAGACATGAACTTCTACGGAAAGTCAGGCATTCAATTCTTTACACAACTCAAGACTGTCACTACAAATTGGCCCATTGACGCAGCAACTGATCTTGGTAGTGTGATTATGCCTACTATGGGAAAGCAGTAATATTTAGGGAGAACGCAGTCATGCAGGCTGCCAGTAGAAAAACATCTTAAACTTGCCTGTCGTAGAAAGACAAAAAGGATGTTTTTTTTTAAGAAGGTTTTTTTACCTATGCGCTATTTATGCGTTATCGCGCTTCGAATTCCTTTTCTCAGTGGCTATGTATATTGATTCTATTAAAACAGCCGCAATTGAAGTATTGATTCACCTTAGGTCTGTCTCGACTGCATAAACCTGAATAATTTGCTCAGCATGAATGGACGCAAAGAGAGGAAGCATAGAGTGGTAATGCATATTAGATTACGCGCTCGGAACGGCATATCATCTAAATACTTTTTGGATCGGCAGTAGTCTAGTATCTTCCTTTTTGTCTAGCTGACTGTACTCAAACTTTCACGGAATCTGGAATCGATAGCATCGGCTGTTACAATTGCAAAGCTTGAGCCGAGAAGGGGCCGTCCATTATTTGTAAGGTCTTTTCAAACTCCATTAGACTGGACATCCGTTGCTTACTTGCGCACCTGATGTAAATGTTTCACAGATGCCTTGATCATATTAAAACTAAATCATGTAGCCAAAATACGAGTACGCAGAACTGCCATCGTACTCCGTCGGTACAAATCACACTTACTATTCCAATTCTTCTTCGTTTTTTACTTTTTATCACTACGATAGTAATCGTGGCGTGCACAAAATTGTTAAGCAATAGAACCAAATACTAATGATATTTTCATAAGAAGTGCCGACAAGGACAACAACGACAAAGAGGGTATATTCAGTGAAAGTAAAATTGTTTATAAGTGTTACAAGCTTCTAAATAACTGCGTATCTCCACTCACGAGAGGCATACTGGACAACCTTTGTCACACGAAGGTACACTTCAGTTGTCTATGCTAGCGGACTGTACCACGATTTCGTTTCGCATGTATTTAAGGCTTTCTTGGTCTCTTTGGATGTGTGAATAAATAATACTCTCATAAACTGCTCATCTCGGGAATTTTTTAAACTTCTTTTCTTTGCACTTTTTGATCGTCTATTTTTAAGATTTTAATATTGCTCATCTCAGGGAAGAAAATAAAATAATTTGGGAATTCAAAATATAATGGTTAACTAGTTATCTGTTGCTTAATGGAAAATGAAAAAAGAAATCTGGCTCTGTGTTTGCCCTAAAATTTTTCGATTCAACAATCTATATATACCTGCACATGATTGCAGCAATAGTGTAATTTAGGGCTCAGCTGGCGCTGCGTTTGCGTTTCCTTAATATTTTTACTGTTGCAGTATAATACCCGGTCATGTCATTATCTTAGTCTAATAAGTTTGTGCGCAATATGTCTGCAATAATGGTTACCATGATGGTTTTCAATCGGGCAGCGTCTAGGAAAGGCATGCTTCATGAGACAATATGCAAATTCAATCAATGTTTCACTTCCCAGCATAAGAAAAAGTTTATGCACTTGCTTGGCAGCGGCCCAACATTAAAGTTAATTGCGAGTAAGTTGCACTTTTTTTGCCTGAATAATTGGAAAATTATAATATGTGTGCCTTTCACTCTTAATACGTAATAAGTACTCATTATTAGACAGCTCATGCAGGCATATATAATCCTTTATTCAGTTATGCTGATGAGCAATTAATACTGTCTCGACAATGAGAACTTTGCTACAAAACGAGAGCTTCTGCTGTGGCTCGACTTGGCTAAGGGACGCAGACCTAAAACACGCCCACATAACTAAATTGACCCATGGATGTCTCAACCACCAACCACTTCAAACTCCCAAGTTCCTATATCGTGGACCTATTTGCCACGAAAATTCAAATAGACTACAAAGGAAGCTAGAAAAATTAGAAACATCTCTCAAATTTGCGTTCCAAAAACTGCTGTCTGCTACTGCTACTGGCGTAAAGTCATCTCCCTCATGTATTACAGTATTAAATGACACCAGCCAGCAAGAATTATGGACTTCTCTTAAGCGCGCATAGCGACTAAAACACAGCCAGTAGCGGCGTACGGTTCAGGAGCCATAGCACAAGAACATGACAGCAAGCTTTGTTGGTCATTGCTTCATTCCTTTGTCAATACGTCATTGCTGCGCTTGTATTGGCTAGACTACTACTGCCAGTTCTAAAATAGTGTTGAATTTTCTTAGAACAATACTAAATGCCTGAGATATTGCTTCTTCCTGCCAACATCCACATCTCGTCCTATTTGCTTGCTTCTTCTACGAGCGGCTAGTGCACTATTGTACTGGAAGTGTTAAATAGCTTATATGAGTTTTGAATTGGTTTTTTATGGTGAGATTTTAGTTCCTCTTTTCTTTCGGAAAAAATATTTTTTCTATTGCTAAGTAGTAGAGTAGTAAGATAAGTAAGTAGTAGTAGTAAAGAGCACGTAGATGCATGATGATAGATGAAGAGAGCCTTGTTTATGATACTTTTTAATCATGAAATTTCAATGATTACTTACCATGATGACAAGGGATTCAGCACCGCCACCACTATCATGTGTGCAGGAAGCAAACAACTTTGACAGTGGTGTTGCTGTGCAGCTTCTTGGCTGTGTAGCAAAAGTAGTACATTGCTCCCACTGCAGTGTAAGTACAAAGAGAGAATTTGCATCTACATGATGTGAAAAAGTATTTGAGTTACTCATTTCCTATGCAGCCAGGCGCCGGGGCTGCTTAAAAGCAATGACGATTCTTAAAATTGGTGCGCAGCAACTGGGAGAGCTACTAGTCGTGTAGTAGTGCTGTGTATCTGTCATGGTTTCCAGCAGGCATTTTGTCAGCCAGGAGGAACAAGCAACCCTCGTTAACACTTCTAGTAGCATCCATAAAAAACAGTGGTTTCTTTGAGTAGTAGTCACACCATTGTATATTAGGAGTCTACGTACGTTTATTCTTTTTAATGCCCGATTCGTATCATCATGCAAGCAATGTTGATTGATGTATTTACAGTAGACGACTAGTAGTAGTTAGGGTTCTAGTTAGTAGACCTACTAGTAGTGCCATTATTGGCTGTTTGTGATTGGCTGTTTGTGAGGATCTGCGTGATGTTCTTGTGCTGGTTGTTTGGAGGATCTGATATGAAGACGTTTCAAATTGAAAGACTGAATGCCAAAGTAAATTTGCATTATGTATGTAGTCAAAAAAATTCTCGAAAATTTTGACCAGCACACATTTGACCAAAGGTATCATGTTATACCGCGCCAACAAAACAAGCTATTTGGTTTTTCCGGATTAGTACAGACAGATTTACACTACTGCCCGAGGTTTGTATTGCCGATTAGCTATCGTAGAGTAAGTAGTCTACTTAATACTACTAGAGAGTACGGTAGGCAGCACCAAAAAAGTTGCAGCTTCAACGAGTCGTACTTTTGGTCATAGTAGTCTTCAACCTAAACCTTAAAATAGTGATGTCGCGAGAACACGAAGATCCAAAACAAGAGATTCGCAAAGAACCAGAAGTAATTAGGGTATGTTTTTTGTTATTTCGAGCGAGAGCAAAATCGTATCGCTCTGGTAAAAGTTAAATTCTATTATATTGAATAGTCATAAAAAGAACAAAAAACCAGCAACGAAACCAGCTTTAATCCAATTAAAACGCAATCTTAATCGACATAGAACCACGGTTTGCATGTCAGCTAAAGTAGAGCAAAGGACAAGCCAAGAATTGCTCCATTTGAAGGTTCCTTTGGCTGTTGGTACACTACAATGGGGAACTACTCCTATTGATAAGGTAGTGAACGCCAAAGGATGCATTTCAGAACAGGAGGCAGCCTCGATTGTGCAAGACTTTACCAACGCAGGAGTCACATTGTGGGATACGGCAGAGGGCTATGGAGGCGGCACATCGGAGAAACGTTTGGGTCGTCTCAAATCGCCAGAAAAGAGTGTTCTCATGACCAAATTTTTACCTGTGATATGGCGCGGATTTTTTGCTGGGGACATGGAACGAGCTGTCCGGGCGTCGTGCCGGAGATTGCAAACCGATAAAATTCATATCTATCTGTTGCACTCGCCAGTTCACTGGAGATCCTTGGAGTATTGGATCGAGCGTGGCGCGGATTGCAAGGCAAAGGGTTTAATCGACGCCATGGGATTGAGCAATTGCAATGCGGATCAGGTACGACGAGCAGTGGCTGCTGGTAGAAAATATGGAGTCGACATCGTGGTCAACCAGGTGCACTTTTCCTTGCTGGACTATCAGAGCGAAAACCTACAAAGCATGCAAGCAACGTGCCAAGAATTGAATGTGGCCATTGTAGGCTTCTCCGTCATCGGACAAGGATTGCTTACAGATGGATTGAGCAAAGAAACCTACAGCAGCAATCGCCCTGCTAAAATGCTACGCTTAAAATTCGAGGATTTGCAGCCCCTGCGCACGAAAATCAAAAACATTTCTCGTTATTACCATAAAAACATGGCCCAAGTTGCCATCAACTGGTGTATCTGCCACGGAGTCGTGCCTCTGCTGGGCTGCCGCTCTTCCAAGCAAGCCAAGGACTCGATTGGCGCCCTCGGATGGAAAATGAAGGAGGAACACGTCAAGGAATTAGATGAAGTGGCACTTGGACGATCAACTTTGGACTCTCCGCCCTTGAGGCGCATGTTTTTTGTTGCTCTATTTGGTGTCGTTATGAAACTGTGCCAGATTTGCGATGCCCTTGGATTTTGCACAGTGGAATAAGGGATGTATTCTTTTTGAGTGTCTGGTTCTGTCATGGCATGCATATGGAATACAATTATGTACAGTAGTATGTATTTAAAGTAGTTGAGCAAACCTGTAAGTGTTCCGAAGTGGTTCGTTTACTTATCGTATTTCTTCTGATCCAATTATGGCTTATCAACATCACTGATTTGCTTCAGTAGTCTACTTGCAGAGTTTACTTTGTATAGTGGTCAAATAAATGTTCGATAAAATACTTGGATTCAAGTGTTCACCCCAAAGAGGGAAAAGACTGCCAAATCTGCGGGCCCTGTACTACGTCATCTTTACATCGATAGCTTTGAATTTATCAGCGGCTACCTTGTCAGTAAAGTCAGAAATATCCTTTAGACAGAAGAGCGCCATTTGGGCCGCGGCTGCTGCTCCAGCTCGGAAAGTATCCATACACGAACATATACCAGTATACATCTTGCAAACATACGTGGGCATCACTGGGAACATCCACCTTCAGAAGAGATTTGAAACCCTCATTCCACTCTTTCAGATGAACTTTCACATCCAAGCTGCCTTGGTTACATATTTTTGCTCAGCATTTTATGGCAGAATTATGTTGTGTACTCAATTGGAGATATATCAATTCATCTGCTTCCATTCAGATCAAGGAACGCTTAGCAGCATCAAGCTCTGCGTTCAGTTGACCGCATCTCTGTCGCGTACCTCCAAAAAGCCTTGCTAAAACCGATGTGCTCCTCCCAAAAAAGGAAACGCCATATTCCTGCAAGTCGTTGGTGCCGGCGATCGACAGTCATTATTTTGTCACGAGTAGGGTCTGCAACCACGATTCGCGTTTGAGTAAAGAAAATAGTACTCGAGTAAATACCCTAAAAAATTAATGATTCCACTCTAGTAGACTACCTGGTACTAGCTAGCTAGAGTAGTAGTAGAGTAGTAGTACTAGTAGTAGTAGTAGTAGTAGGAGGGGGTCTAAGTGCCTGCTGGCGGTACTGTAGATTAGACTAGACTACTGCGGTAAACAAAAAAGCAAATCAACAATACATACCAGATACACTGCTCCGAGTATCAGCGAGAATACAGATACCAGGCTCATCAAAGACCACTAATAAGTATAGGCAGCTAAACTTGTCCCAGCATACGCTCATCAACTCTTGTAGTCTTAGGCCTACTTCATTTATTTGCGAAGAGCATCTCAAACCTCGCAACCACATCATACGACAGCTTTTCTTAATACATCAACAAACATGGCCACTCCACAGCAACAATTCGTAAAGATTGCCTATCGAACTCTATTAAGATTGAGTCAGCAAATGCCCTCATCTTCTCGTAAAAAATCGGTGATGGAGCTACGGACCAATTTTAAACGACCATTAGCGGATACCGAATCGATAGAAGATCGTTTGAAGCAAGCCAATGATCGAATTTCTTTGTTGCGTATTACGCTTCCCAAACCTATCAGACGAACATCAACATCTGCAGGAAATATTGGAGGTGTCTTTGTTCAAACAAAAGATGGTAGACTGGTGGAAGCGAGTCAGGCTGGCACGTCGACTCGCGATAGCAATGGACGCGTCGTATCCAATTGGGATGGCAAGAATTTGGACCCCTGTCAAGTTAAGCGACATAATGTCAGTCTGAAACGAGCAGGATTTGTCAACAATACACATGCCAAAGGGATCTTTTAGCCAACAACAACAACACGGTGTGCCGTTTCTGTGAATGTCAGAGCAAGCAATGCTATTTTCGGATAATTTTCTATCGGCTTAAGAAAATAAGAAGACCTGAAACAGGCGCTTTCAAATCAAATGAATAGCCCACAAACGTAGCCACAGTGTTAAGTCAAATGTATTTTGTATTTTTGAGTACAGTAAGTAACTTTAGTATAGCTCGCAAACGGTGCATGCAACCTTTCCGCTTGGTAAACAGGCACATTGATTCTTCCCGTCGCGGCTCTTGAAGCACGTGTTCAAACCGTAGGCACGTCCTTCCCAAACACAATGCTTTTGATCAGGACAATAATATGGATACGGATCGTAGTTCTCTTCGTTGCTTTCGTATTGTGCACCGTATTGTTCGTAAAGTTGTTGACTGTACTGCGAATAATACTTCTTATATTCATAATATCCGTATTGTCCCTGTTCGACCTTCCATTGGTCGTAATAGTATGCTTCATTGGGATCTCGATTATAAATCCATTCTCCTGTTTCCTCGTTCTGAACCCACCCATAAACAACATAATCATCATTGTTCGTGGCCATTTCCTCCTCCAGTGCTATCCAATCGTTTGTACAATTGACGTTTCCATCCGAGTAACATGTACAAATGTTTTCGACATGGTCATCGTCATCATCGTTGGCATCAGCATTCCCATCATCGTTGCTGGCACTATCATAGTAGTCATTGTTGTTGGCATCGTCGTTTTGATAGTACACATTGTTACTTTCATCATCGTCATTGTTGACGGCATCATCATCATACTGGCTGTTATTAGCAGGACACAGATCGGTCCAAGACTTGCCATACTTGTAGGCAGATCCTCGGTGCCAACAAGTTTTGCAATTTTTTTTCGTGCATCTGATTTCGTATCTTTGATTGCCCTGCTGGTAGGCGTCGACTTGTTGGCATCTACACGTATTACACGAGTCCCCCGACGCCCGTGGCACAACATCACCCGGTCGAAAATAAAATCCCTCATGATAGCAACCAATGTTGCAGGTTTTCTTGGTACAAGATAGACCACCATTCATGTCATATTGACACGTGTTGCAACCGTTGGAAAAGGAAGTGGCACAAGGCACCAGTATATTCCGTCTCTTTAGATAACACATACCTGCACAGGGGCTACTTCGGTCGCTCCGGGAGATGTCTCGAAGATCTTTGCTCTTGGCTACAAGTTTGCAGACTGATTGTTCTTTTCGGAAGAGCCTTCCCTTGAGATTGCCACTGCTTCTCAACCCGTTGGGAACTCCACAGATGGCGATATACACAATCACAAGAAATCCAACACATAGAAGAGATTGAAACAGGATAATTAATCCGGATTGTAGCTCCTTGTTTGAGTGGAATGTTTCAAAGGCATCTTCAAGTTTGCTTCCAGCTACGCCGAGGACGGATGGCTTCCCTGAACTCTTGCGTTTGGTTTTCTTGGGTGTTCCTCGATGTTCCTGTTGAAACTCTGCCTCTATGAGAGCGTTCTTATCGACCATGGTAAGATTTCTTCTGATGATTCTATACTTAGATAGTAGATTATCTGGAGCTGGGTGGACTTTCTTGATTAAAAAGTAAACACTCCTGACTCCTGACTCCTGACAACACATACATATACACAAGAAAAAATCAGTGTTTTTTCTTTGGCGATAGGGTTCACATTGTGCGCGCCTGGCGGTAAGTAACTCGTGCTATTAACCCTATTATTTATCTTTATTACAGTATTATTATTATTTTCTCTCGATCTTTGAAAACTCATCGCTTACACTGTGTGTCGCCATCTGGCCGTCGTCAGCATCCACACTCCCAAAAGGCACTCCTCGCGATTCTTTCCTGTCCTCCTCATCTGCGACACACTGACGAGCCACTTCAACCATGGCAGGAGTGCATACTGTTCCACTCTCTTCCCGTCGCAAAACGCCATGTTCCATCAACCGCTTTTCCAATGCTGTTGTACCTAGTTCATCCCATCTTCTTATTCGAATGGCTTCTTGTCCTCTCTGTCGATTACTGCAGGCTTGTTCGGCGAAATGCTCAATTTGCTTTTCCAATCGTCCCACTAATCGTCCACGGGAAAATCCTGATTGTTGCTCCATGGCTTGCGAAATGACGATCTCCTTCACAAGAAATCGCATATCAAAAAGAGCCTGCTGAAAATATTCGTGTGTGTTGCCGCCCCACTTTCGGTAATCATTAATAACAAAGAGCGGGACATTGGCCTCTCGACACGTCTGTTGAAGCATTCTCAAGGCTGATGGAACTCGTTGAATGGCAGCTCCATTGGCAATGACAGCATGCGGTTTGTTCGACGCCCAATTGTTGTTGCCTTGACTGATTCTAGAAAAAGAAGAGAAACCTCCACCGTCGATACCATCTGGGTTCGTTTGTAGAAATGGAGGAAGTAGCAGTTCCCAAAGCGGTCGCTCCGAAGATATTGTTTGCTTGTATCGATGACCTGTAAAATATCGTTCCCACCGCGAGGCTGCTTCCAAAGAATCGCCAAAAGGAACAAGTCCATATATTCTAAATTTTATTTCTTCCTTCCAAGCATACTGATTCCAGGGAGCCTCCAATTCATCATCTTCTTGAACTTGTTGATATTCTTCTTCTTCCGGCTTGTTCTTGGAAGCGCCACCTTGCTGGCGGCTACTACTTCGATTGCTAGCCTCGCCGTTGGATGTTGAATATTTTCCAGGATCGTAATGGTAGGCTCCAACCTGTCTTGTTTTACGCAGATTGCGGGGATTCAAATTCGCAATGCTGGCTTCCATGAGCTCCACCCCTAGTACTTTGGCCTGACTAATGTTGCTGTCATTGGTGCTATGATAACATCGCATCATCGATCGCACAAATGCTTTTTGCTCCACTGCAACGCTGCCCTGTCTTTTTTCTCGTTTACTGTCTCCTTTGTCCTCTTTGATACCACTGGTAGTAATGCTGTTCACTTCCAGGTATTTAGGAGGGGCCACTCCGTTCGGATAAACTTTGTCGAATGCAATCCGGCAAGTCCCATTTTTGAAAGCCTCGGTCCGCATTTCCGGTAAATCAATGGCCAACAATCGAAATGTGGAAGGAACCCCGGGTGGTCGCTGCTGTGTGGAAGTCGACGATCTAGCGATGGCGCGTTTGTGATTTGCCTCGTAGTGATGGTATTGTTTGGATTTTCTAAGTATAGCCTGAGTAGGATTCAAATAAGTCTTGTTAGCAATTTTTTCCATTAAATTAATTTCAATGGGATTGTTTTTCGTATCATTTTCTGACTTGGTTTTGTCAAGTGCCCTGTTGTCTTCTAAACGGGCAGAGGAATGGTACCAGGTGACAAGACCCGCCGAGGCGCATACAGTTGAATATAGAACTAATTGCCGCCTTTGCTTTGTGAAAGTCATAAGGTTGACTGCTGCATTTGATCGCATGTTCGCTGCGTTGTGGTTGAGTTTATTCCTCTACAAAATTTCGGTATGAATTCTTTGTTGCTGTTCGTTTTGGTTCGGTCTGTTTGATTTGAGATTGCATGCTCTGCAACTACCGCCGGTAGGTAATCGTGATGTCTTCATTGACATCTACAGTACCAGGTACGATACTAATACTAGTACTGCTGGAGAACTGTACTGTTCTTCGTCCTGCTGTCCTGTAGTCTACTAGTAGCTAGCTAGTACCCTTATTAAAGTTCTTGCCAAAAAAATGAGACCTGGGAGGTTACAGCGTAAAAAGCTAGTGTGGAGACATAATAGATATTATTGAATATTATGATAATAGTAGGAGCAAACTAGTGGTGTGTATACAGAGCAGGCTAGGCACACGACCTAGTAGAGTAAGACCTAACTCCTGAGTCCTATCATAGTCCCTAACAGGAGACAAGGTAAACTGCCGTAGTCCACCTGGGCTTAATTTGGTCCCCTTGATTC
>Ga0100391_1000862_pt1 | contig 34610 bp, 19 predicted proteins | sample CryGeymeta201515_FD_81541 | JGI IMG/M metagenome (GOLD analysis project Ga0100391, IMG submission 81541) | Groundwater microbial communities from Crystal Geyser aquifers in Utah, USA - Crystal Geyser metaG 2015-15 | ecosystem: Environmental > Aquatic > Deep subsurface > Groundwater | place: USA... | reverse complement strand
ACTACTACTACTACTACTACTACTACTACTACTACTACTACTACTACTACTACTACTACTACTACTACTACTACTACTACTACTACTACTACTACTACTACTACTACTACTACTAGTAGTAGACGCCAATTACGAGCAGCAGCTAGTATGAACACTCACAAAAAGCTACTAAATAATATTGTCGGCTATAGTAGCTGGATAGCAGAGCATTATTTTGAAACCATCATGGCAAGTTTATTCTGAGTAATCGGTCAATGGCATGTCGCTGGGTCATTGTTGGACTGTCAACTGCGCCATCAATTTCCATACTCGTTGTTGCATTGGTCCCGTCATCCCACTCGTCAACTGACACCAGTACATGTTGCAAGCAAACAAACCATAAATTCCTACTTTCCGTGTATTGGAAGCAAGGTATGCCACATTCCAACAGCTTCTGCAACAGCTTCTGCAACAGCCTTTTGGAACAATTTTTGTTCGTGATAATCGAAATTATGTATGATACTCTGGTCAGGAAATGGACTAGCCAAACCTTGGTGGGTGGTTCCTTGTTAGAGGCAGCGGTAACGACAGAAAATGCTTGACACACAAAGTCACACATGATAGTTTCATCTGCATCGTAGGACATTGGAAGAACCATCAGAGCTTCCGTAGTATCCCGAATGGCCGAGACGGGCAACGAGGAGGCCGAAACTTTGGAGAGAATCGTCAAGGAAGCTTGAAGATCACTTCCGTCCACAGCGTTCCTCTGGCACATTTCCACTGGCAAACTTTGAAACGCTGTTTTTAGTATCACGAGTGCCTCAAGGCACGTCGACAAAAAGAGAGAGGAGCGTCCAGCTTCAAGTGAACGGGTCGTTCCAAGCAATATCGAACAAAAGATTGTTGTTGCGCGTGCCAGGGAGGATATTTCGAGCGCAAAAGAATGCATACCATCTGAAGCAGGACGTCCAGCAGGGCTTTCCATGGCTTGACCTTGCTCAGCATCCCCGGGATTTTTAGCATGCAAAGAATCGTTGTTGCTGCTGCTGCTGTTGCTACTGCTGCTGTCGCAATCTTTGTCGCCGTCAACATGATCATCAACAACGTCGTGGCCAAAATCAATTTCGCCTTCATCAGCCGCTTGCGACTTACTTTCCGCTTCGTATGTTGTTGCTTGTCTAACAGACACCGCCAATAATTCGAGAAAAGCAATCTGAGTTGCTTGCGTTCGTAAAACCTGTTCCGCCGCCAGAGGACTTTCAAGAACAGTTCGCAACCACGATAGTAATCCCATCCGTCCAACCAGTTGGTGCATAGCATGTCTACCACCGCGCACCATCATAGTTTCAACAGCCTCCAGCAGCACGAGGCACTCTTCGTCGTCGGTACCACCTGTCGTCGTTCGACGCATCCTGTGATTGTAAATCGTTGTCAAGAGAAGCTCCGGTGCGTGGCATGCAGCGACCATTTTGAAGCAAGACTCGTCCAGGAACCCAGCCTTGAAGAGCTTGAGTGCCCAAAGGCGCTCATCACGAGCTTGGTCATCGGGGTCATCGGAAGAGGAGCAAAGAAAAGTAATAAAAGCAGGCAAGCGATTCATATCTCGAAAGGCTCCGTGCTCACTATCGATACTGAGAAAAAATTTGTTGAGTGGTACGAACATGCTTTCGCCAGGCCGTGTCAACGCAAACGCAGCTCGAGCCAAAAAGACAGCAGAAAAGCCAGGAAAGCACGGTACAGACCAAGTAGCAGATTCCTTGATACCATTTTCTTCTTCTCGAGCCATTAAAATAGCTCGCCGCACAGCCAACGCCCGGTGCACGGAATGGAGCAGCATCGCAAGCTGTGGTCTCTCGCGCCACGATGTAATTTCGCGGGCTTCCTCTGAATCGATTGCCCACATGAAAAAGCTGATCACGGACAATGCAACCTGTCGAAGAGCTGGGCATTTGCTGCAAAGAGAAGCAAGCGCCAAACTTAGACCCCCCTTTTCGCACAGTCTTTGAGCCATTCGAGTCAGCATTGCCATTCCTGATTTTGCTGCGCTTGGCAATTGACCATGCCTTAACGACTGCGTCGCTTGCTCTTTGAATTCCCCAGTACAGCTCTCGAGTGCAGCAAGAATCAAAGGAAGGACATAGCCAGGACTATAGCTTGTATCATTTGCAGGCCTACGCGTTGCTGTTGAAGACCGTTCTGTGGCTTCATTACGGGCGGATGAATGCCGGTATTCTCCTCCAATCTCCATTGCGTGAACTTCGGTGACTTCTTCCAGGTCGTATAAAGGAGCTGGAATGAGAGCATCGTGGAGAGGGAAGCAACGCAATGTTTGGCGAACACGTCCTAGTTGAAGTCCATTCACGAGCCAATCCCAAAGTTGTTTGTCTTTGATTTTCGAACAAGTTTCATCTTCAGGAACTCCATTCCAGCGAAATTGGTCCATATACGGTAGTGATTCAGCCTGCATTGACAACACAAAATTGATCGTCAAGGAAAGTGTGAGGCAACAGCCGAGCAAGTCGATCACGCCTGTTCGGAGATAGACCACTTGAAGACAATCGACTTACATCTTTTCTCTTGGCGACCGTATAGAAAAGTCGCCTCAGGGAAGCGTCAGTGGGGCCTACTCCAGCCCTGTAGGAGCGAAAAAATACACCCCAGATATCTGCTTTGACGCAAATTTGAGTCGTAGAAGTTGAAACACAGGCTAGCATCAAGCGCACTAGCTCGAGCTTTTGGGAACCCTCCGGCGAAAGATCTTCCGATGAATTTACCATTGCTTCCGCAAAGTGAGAGTGCGAAACAATCATTTCATATACAACTTTAGGCGTGGGAAAGGAATCTGATGCATTTGACGAGAAGCCTAGAACCAGCTTTTGCGCCAATCGAAGACACTGTCCAGCAACTACCGCAAAAGATGCTGAAGCCGGTTCAGCCATTCCGTACTTCAAACAAGCTCGCAAGGCTGCTGCTGTGCAAGCAGGATCAATATTTCTTACCAATTTTGTATCGGCCTTGCCTGTGAGCGGTAGCAACAACTGAAGGAGAAAAGCGGGGTCAATGGCATCGGTTAAGGACCTTCTAGCTTCGGCTTTGACCATCTTTCGAAGTGCGCGCGGCAGCTGCTCACAAAGGCAAGCAACGAGGCCCGCAGTTAAAGTTCTCTGATCTAAGTGGCTCTCGTCTAGCGAATCCTTGACAAGTATTGTTGCCCGGATAAAATCTTTCCGAGTTGAAAATACTAACTGTTCCATAACATCGTGCCATGCAGTAGTTGTAAAATAACGTGCCATACCCTCGGCCAGAGTAAGTATCTCTGGTAAAGGTGCGAGCAAGCTGCGATCTAAATAATGCAATATCTGAAAGATACTTCCTTGCACATTTTTACTGGATTTGTTCTTCAAACAGTGAAGATTTAGCCACCATAGAAGTGAGTGATGAAAAGATCAAAAGAATCTGAAATCAAAATGGACTTACCATATCTTGCATGCACGTAATGGCCCGGCCAACAACTGCCTTGGCGAGTGCGTGACTCTGCGCTCCCATTTCGCTCATGACAATACCTCGCACGACAACACTCAATATTGCTTTGTCGACTGAACCTGACATCCAGAGCGACCGCATATCTTCAGGACTAGACTCTCCAAAGAGAATATCGATAAGCACTGGTGAAAAACGGTTTGGATCGCACTCTACAAAGTGTTGAATCAGACATAGATTTCCAATTTGTTCGTTCGTCGATCTCAGGCGAAGTGACAGTGCCCGCAAGACCAAATCTCGTGGTTGGTAGTGAAGTGTATAGGCATAAGATCTCATTACGGCGGCGGGAGAATTAGAGAGTTGACGACACAACAGGTTCTCAAGGGTGGACGCTACTGCGGCCGTTTGCTCTGTATTCCCATTAGAGAGTACTAGGCGATCTGTTGTAGCTATCCACACCAGAAGGGCATTTCTGGACCGTGAGGTACCGCATTCCGGTCGTACCAGCATTTCATGAGCGCACGATTCAGCTGCTGCGATGGCAAAGGAAGAATCAAGCAAGTCTGCACACTTGCTAGTGTACGCAGAAATCAAAATGCCAAGGACGGCGTCCAACAGATGAAATGTCAAAGTTTTTCGGCACAAAAGAAGTGTCAAGATAATTTCAAGTGACGAAGGAGTGGAGAGCATGCCATGCAAAGAGTCTTCGTTGAATTCGCGAATGATTGGTCCTAGCCTTCCCAATGTGATATCGCGAGCTACTTCTTTGCCACTCGAAAGAGAACAAAGGTCAAGGAAATTCAGTTCGGCAGCCATGTGCAGTTTAAAACGCTTGAAGATTTGCATCAACAGGGCGTTCTCACTTTCGGTCGACTCCAGTATTACAGTCGGAAGGAGTAATCGAGCAACGTTGAGGCAAGCCTGCTGTAAGGTATCCCTGCTTGAGATGGTCAGCATGTGCAACAGCTGTCGCATGGCAGCAAAGGAATCGTCCTTGGGTATTTGATCAAGTAGGTCAGAATCCTTTTTCACATTGCGCTTTTCTGAAATCAGGCTTGCTAACTGGCAATGGAAACTCCCCTGGGAGAATATAGAGTTGACCATCTGACGTAGTAGTGCTGCTCGTTCTGAGTCCGAATACTTCCCGAATCTGACCAGAGAGCTTGAATACTCAACGATGCTGTTGTTCAATTGATTGACCTCTCTCGAGCTTTGAATAAAGATCACCGAAGCGGCAAGTTGCAATGGGTTGTCGTGGTAAAGCAAGCACTTGGCAAGAACTTGATTCAAGAGAACGTTCAGTTTGTCAGATCTAGTTATTTCCGCCGCGCCAGTCATGGCAGCCATGAGAATGTTCGAAACAAGCAATGAAGGCTTTGGCGGAGGCAAAGCTGCATGTTTCCAAGCTTGCAGCAAAAAAATCTCGCTTTTGAAATGCAAGTGTGATGCCTCTTCCAAGATGGAACAAAACTCAGGGATGAGGTCGACTGAGATGCAGTCGACCCAGCACTGAATCTCGTACTTTAGACATTGTCGCGACTCGCCTTTCAAAGTTTCGAAAGGAGCCGCCAGCTCAAGCATGAATTGGCAAATGCTCTGAGCTCGGGAGTACACTTCAGGAGATCGAGTAGTTGTCATGATATTCATTAAGAGTTCATATGATGCTGGCGAAAGGTGAAACAAATGATTGATCTTCAGTATCGTCTCGAGTGTTTTCAGCAGACTGGATTGAAGAGGCAAAGGTAGACTGCAGAAGACACTTGCTTGCCCTGGAAGTAGCTTGATCCAGTCAAACTTGATGTCTTCTATAAGTGTTGGAAACGTTGATGCATACGTCAGTAGCAGCTGGCACAGATGCCCGCACAGTATAGGGGCGGCCCGATTTTCACCTGTAAGATCAAAGCGAGACAGTGTTGATAGAATCACCTGCAGATCAGGAAGCAGTAACGAAAGTTTGGCGCACAGCGTTCCTCGCAAACTCTCATCATTCTTGTCAATCTGCTGATGAACTAATCCTGCGCGTTGCAACACGCAAATCATACATTTGATTGTCTCGGCCACAACCATGGCATTCTTGCTCTGCAATGCCTTGCTCAAGATAATCTTTTTCAAGCCTTGCGGCAGCAGATGTTGGAGAATAGAATCGTCGCTGTTATCGCTCACTTGCGCGTCCATATTTTTGCAAGCGATAGGAGCGGAAATTTTCAAGATACTCGAAATGAACCTAAGTCTGGCCAAAAAAGAAAACGGTTGTTTGTTGGAATCCGGCATGGTAAGTTTGGAAAAGATAGTTGGCAACATGGCCGGCGTAGATGTCAGACCACGGCACAGACATTGCTGCCACGCCAAACGGCCAGCAGCTGGATGGTTATCCAAGAGTCGCACCATGGTTCGCACCAAATTTTGCTCTGCATTGTGGAGATGACTGTAGCTGCTGCTGATGCTCCTACTGGTCTTGGATTCTTGCTGCACGACTTGAAGAAGTGGTGATCGCTGAGCATCGACTAAAAGTGGCCACAGAAAGCGTCTTGCTTCCTGACCTGCCTCTTGTAGAGGTGTCAGATCTTCTTCGTGGTCATCCGTTGCGTCCAAAACGGTCGTGTAGAGTTCTGGTTTTGCCAGGACTGGCGCATAATGCGATAGATCGCACAAATTTTGCAAGACATCGTGGGACAGCAATTCAATCCACCGACGAGTCGTATAAGCGCCACGATGATTGTGCAGCGTATTTCTGAGAATCCGCAAGAGTTGTGATATTTCTTGATAGTAAGCTTTTCGACTTGAAGTAGCTGCTTCAGCCGCAGTATACGTATCTCGCAGTCCATCTTTGAGGGCCAAGACTAATATACCAGCACTCAATTTTCTATCTTTGCTCCCAGAAGCACCTATATAATGGAGAACTGTTGAATCTTCGGTGGATAAGAGAATCCTTGCCAATTGAAGTAGAGCTGTGCGACTTTCTTCTCGTTTGGATTCCATAGGTAATGGCTTTGTCTTATGTTTTTGGTTGTCGCCGTCATCATTCGTATCAGCATTCCTTTCAGCATTCTTGTTGATAGCAGCAGCAGCAGTAGTAGTATTGCGATGTAATGGCGGCAGACGTAGAATGGCTCTCCATACGTGTTCAGGGATCTGCTGCTCCATATCCCGAGCAATGGTTTTGGCATTGTGAGAAGACGTTTGTGACAAGTTCCCCAAGATGTGTAAAGCATACGGCACCAGTGGACCACAAGGACCTTTGCCTTTTTTTGTTTCCGTCTGTAGCACACTCCAAAGTGTAGGTAATCGTTCTTGAAGAATGGCCTGTAAGAATCGTTGATTTTCGGGCGTATTTTGGCTTTCATCGTTTTCGTTGGTAGCACTGTCGTTGTCCTCTCCTAACAATACACGTGAAGGAATGGCCGCCGTAACCAATTCACTCAATGCCTTGAGATACGACTTGTAAATAAGCTGCGACAATTTTCCCTGCTTTTGTTTCAAGAGCATCCGATGCACGTGTCCTGTTGGTGGAATCAATTCAGCGCTCGTCAATTCTGCAGCTTTGACGGATTTGGTCAAATAGGCTTTCAAGAATCCCGTCGGCCATTCTCCCACCACGACCGGAGCAGCTGTTTCTTTGGCTACCGAGGTTCCAACGAATGGAACATGATATTGCTGTGTATCTTCTTTCCAGGATTCCGAGGCTTTGAAGCGCTTGGTCGTGGTGGTGCTTGTGGTGACAGTAGCAGCTGTAGCTGTAGCTGTAGCATCGGCCATTGCGGAATCTTCCGACGAGGAGGATGAATCTGTACCGGTATCGCCGTCATCGTCGTTATTTTCAGTCCTTTCATATCGGTTTCTCTCTTCATTTTCGTTTAGCACGCTCAATGCCAATCGACGTTCTCGTTGTACAATTCTGGTAAACTTTTGCAAGGCCTGATAAATCTGACGAGGATCTTCCCCATTGAGAATGGCTGCAAATTCTACAGCTCCTAGTTCTTCTCCTTTGACTGCGTCGGCAACCAACGGCAAGGGGCGACTTCGTTTCATAATATTTGCGTAGCCGTTATCTTTGTCGGAATAGATTCAAAAAGCCGAATGAACAGTGCCTGCTGAGTATTGTTAATACTGTTATTATTTTTTGTTGTTGTTGTTTTTCGCTTGATTTTGGAATAAAGATTTTTATTACTCGAGTATTATTTAGTGGTCTACAGGATTCTTTGCGAGTGTGCGTCTAGAGAAAAGGTGAGGTGCAACGGGTATCCCTAACCCAGATATTGCTGTGCGTCATCAAAATCAAAATTACTTTTTAAGGTGAGTTTTATTTCTACTTAGTAGTACCATGGTACCGGAAACAACTGCCATCAACTTACTAGTAGTAGTAGTAGAGTATTGCTACTAGACCTACTCGTACAACATCACATTTTTGCTTAACTAACTATTCTAGTTCTTCGTACTTGATTGATTGATCCTTCGCCACCATCTGCAAGATAAAAAGTGGGGGAAAGGAGAAGGAAATCAACCTTGAGATTGAATATACTTTAACATTCCAACGTTTTCACTTCATCGCAGCAAAAATAATAATATCATGGCAACTCAAAATACTTTTCATTTTGATCGACGCCTGCTGTGGGTCGTGCTTGTTGTTATAGAACTCTGCAGTCCTTCCTTTCAGACAGCTCATGCGGCCTGTCAGTCCTGCATGTTTGCCTTAACCGCACATCATCATCATCATCATCATCATCGTCGTCAAAACTTAGCATCACCCACGGCAGTGGTGTTTGTGAAACGACAACAACAAGCACAATACCACTGGATCAAAATGCAACAATCAGCAACAGAATGGAAACGATTGGTCGTTCACCGCTTATCAAAATCGGCAGTCCTGATAACCCAGCGAAAAACAGTTGTCTTGGCCACGGCTGCTGCTGCTGCTGCCTCGTGTGTTTTCATGGCATTTTCACCACCAGTATCAAAGTCGTTACACAGGTCTTCATTAGTACGATCCATTCCTTGGCTTCGAATCGAACAAGAAAAGAAGGATGCCATTAGCACCGACTCAACCACGGAGAAAGACGAAGATCAAGTGTCAAAACAAGAAGAAGAAGAAGAAAGTGCGTCCAAAAGTCCAACGTCGCCAGTGTCGTCGGGAATGATCGGTGCCCTCGGATTTTACAAGGCAGTAATTTCTCCTTTGCTTCCTCCGGCGTGTCGATTTTTGCCCACGTGTTCTCAGTACGGAGTCCAAGCCATCGAAGAGTTTGGTCCTACCAAGGGCTCCATCCTGATTGCGTGGAGGATCTTGCGATGTTCTCCCTTTGGTGGCAAGGGTATTGATTATCCGGCCTGGCCCCCTGTGCCCTACCATTACGGAAGTTGGACCTGAATGCTGGATCTTTGCCTGCAGACGAGTACTCAGTAGTCTGTTATAGTTACAATACATCAAAATCATATTGGGTACAACATTTGTTTTATAGCACGTTCACAGTGTCATGTGTTTCTAGTACTACTACTATTACTATTACTAGTACTACCACTAGTACTACTACTACTACTACCACCAGCCACAAAATCTGTATTGCAGGCTTCTGCAACCGGCAGGAACTCTTATTATGCCTCAAGTTTTGATTAGCACCTACTAATAGTACTGGTACAATCAAATTAATACGAATAAGATTCATTGTGCACTCCCCCACCTTGCAAATTGTTTTGAAAAATATCCCTTCCTACTGGTTGGTAACTTGACAAAATTCTTCTTGATATTACACTGGATTTTATTTGCACCCCTCTCCCCCATCTGTCCAGAAACTTTTCTATCTTTCTTTGAGATGACTATCATTTTTTTAGATGAATGGCCACGTACTCTCAAATTTGTAATCTCTCCCTTCCTGCAAATCCGACATGGACTGTATCATTATAACTCATGATCATGCATTATGTAGTTACTAGTCAAAAAAATTCTCGAAGATGTTGACCAGCAGACAAATTTTGGAAAGTAACGCGTCTTTTTACTACTCTCACACCACAGTATAACTTTTCAATCTTTTTCTCTTCGCATAAATTTGATTCTTGCGTATAGTATTTAATCATACATCCTCCCAGCAAGCAACAAAACAAAAACAACAAAAGTAGTACAGTAAGTTCTCGCCACCACCATTCACCATCGTACACAGTGCTGCCTGCTCAACACAAGGACCACACAGCACGGCAATCGTACATCTTTACTAACACACTGAACTTATGCCGTTACCCTCCATTGTTCCAGACCATGATGGCTGCTGACAGCACCGTTGCTCACCATGATCTTTCTGGCTTGCCTTCTTCTGATGCTGTGCCCTTCCTACATGCAGCAGTGCAGCAGGGGGGATACTCCTTAACACTGGAGGTGCCACTGATAACTCCAATCTTGTGGAGACCTTTGATACGCTTACAACAAGACTGACAGAAATGTCTTTTGCAACTAAGTACCATCTCTTACCAATGGATATTTACTATTACCTTTGTAAACAACCATTCTGATGACCAGTTGGAATTATTGGGTCATCATCATACAGAAATACCAATGATGTCAAAAGGTTGTGTGCTCCATTCTATGGAGAAACAACTAGGGATGGAAGGAACTATGATTTTACCCATATCTTGATCAATCACTTTCATCTACTACTACCAGACAGAAAGAGTCAGATGACACCATGACATATACGCTGGATCCAATCTAACATCAAAAAGATTGGTGGTGTGTTTGAGGAGGATACTGATAACAGTTTTGTTGTTTGCACCATGATCCAAGAGGACCTAACCCAGAGCACCCAGCAAAGCGTCTTTTGTTATTTTGGGAGGAAAATGGAATCAAAAAGGTTACTATGGTTCCCAAAGAAAAATTTGTCCTTCTTTACACAATGGCTCTTTCCCATTTTAGCAGTACTATTCTTACTACATTCGTCCCTCATTTGAAAATGCTTGCTTGCTCAAGTACAACAAGTTGATGATAAAAAAGAGGCTGGTAAGACATTTCTGGTGCATTTGAAGAAATGGATGGAGTCAAAGGACTTTGCTATCAAGGTGCCTTTACAAAATTTTCTTGAGCATTTCTTTCTTGCTGTTCAAAGAAATGAAGGAGAACACTAGCTACTAGAATTTGCAACTCGTCCAGCCAGTTCTAGTGCACTAGTACATTTTCCACGTGAGGAAGCAACTGATCCAGAAGACCCCTTTTAGCCGCACCACTGCCACCTCCTGGACATATTCCAGCAGTTTTCTTGTCTTCTGCACCTGTGGGGGAGATTCAGGGGAATCCGGCTCAGTCTTTCACATGACGATCGCCAGCATACTGCTGCTACTTTGTCTGCTGCACTGGTGGTGGCAAGCAAGCAAGTGTGGTGGCTAGTACAGATGCCTCCTCTGGTGCTGCTGGACAACTGAACACTGCTACTCATGTGGCCGCAACAAATGCCTCCTCTGCTGGACTGTCTGTGAGCACTGCTACTGGCATAGCCACCACAGCTGCACTACTGGTAGCTAGAGTAGAGTTGAGTAGTAGTATTCGTACTCCTAGCTACTAGACCTACTACTAGCTAGAATTGACTGCTACTACTATAGTAGCCCTGCAGCTTTTATCTTAAATGTGAGGTTCATATTCCGGGACGTTCCCCTCTACGGAACTTCAGTGAAGGTTGCATCTTCTCTGGACTCCTCGCGAAGATTTGATGGATACCCCCAGCCAACGAACCTAAAAAATAAAGCCAAGCCAAATCCAGGACGCGTCCACTGTGAACTCCTTTGAGCTTTGAGTACTACTACCTACTCTGCACTTCGTTACCTTGCATCTACCTGATCTCTACAAACTTCCTCACCTAGATAGTAGTTGAATGCCGCGTTAGCCAGTCAAACGAGCTCCTTCACAAGCAGCATAAACAAAATACGGAAAGAGCACAAACGCAGATATCCAGAGAATACCTGGAGGATATTCATGTCTTTTTTTTTGTGTTCGAGCCAAAGCCAGCACATTCATCATATTGTAATATCCGACAAAATTCGAGACATCCGGAACAATGTTGGAACGTCTGGTAGGACGGCTCCTGAACAATTTCCTGTCCAAGTATTTTGTCTACCAATCTACCTCCAACAACAGTAAAGAATCTTCCTTTTCCAGCTCCACAGGAACACCTCTGCAACCTTCCTTGGGTGTCTGGAGCGGATACATTGCCCTGGATAATTTACAACTCAAGACAGACGTCATCAATGATTTGTTACAGGAACGAGGAATTCCGTTGGAAGTCTTACACTGCACCATTCGTCGAGTCGAAATTACCGTCCCATGGTCAAAATTGCGTACTCCAGGTGATGGTGTTGGTGATGGAGCCGCGGTGGTGATTGTCATGGACGGAATTCATGTCCTTGCACGAACGCTGTACGAGTACAATGATGAAAAAATTCGACAGCAAGATGTTCAAGAACGCCGAAGGAAGTTGAATGAAGCGCAGAACTTTGATTTCAAAAAAGAAAATGTACCACCCCGGCCGTCATCGTCTTGGTACTCCGTGGCCGGTCTGAAAGATTTTATCAAACAACGCATGTCCAAAGGATTGCTGCAAAAAATTGCTGATAAATTACACGTCCATATTCGTGACATGCACATTCGATTGGAGGATGCCGAGACGGATCCAACACATCCTTTTGCGTGCGGAATTGTAATGGAAAGCATGCATGTGCAACAGTCTGACGATGTAGGTTTTGGAGCTAATAATAAGCCGACCGAGCAAACTAATAATAATGGAGTTTCAGCAGAAGATGAATACAGCGAATATTTCCCAAGTGGAGATGGAGATGGTGACGAAATTAACCAGACATCAAAAGCATCTCTGGGCGTCGATGCCAAGGAAACCATGAAGGAAATCGTACGGATAGTAGCACAGGTTAATCATTATGCAATATACTGGAACGCGCTGGGTTATGAGAAGGGATTACCTTTGGAACATTCTATCATGCATCGACTGCCATCTTTGCACTCGCCTCAATTGCGGGCCGCAGCTTTGGACCGAGGGATTGCTCGTCGAGCCAATGCCTTATGGTCTTCGTCATCTCCGTCACCAGGCGGAAAAAGCCGGTTGGTTGCACCTGCGCACAACTATTTGTTGTTGCCAATGGACTGCTCCTTGCATGCCTCTCTTTCAGTTGATCCTGATGGTCGCACCAAAAGGCCATTTATTGATGCAATTTTCCAGATCGATAATATCAACGTCCAGCTCCGCGATTTCCAGTGCCACCAATTGCTTCTTTTGGTGCGAACAATCAAGGAGCACAACTTTACCAAACCCTACCGAAAATTTCGGCCCCAGGTAGCGGTCCATGAGAATCCGAGTGCGTGGTGGCGGTACGCATTTCGGGTTATATCGCACCAATTGAAGGGGAGTCGCTTACGGTGGTCCTGGGGAAGGATGCGACAAAAATACGCTGGGCGCAATCGATACTGTGAGTTGTACGAACGTCAACAAAGGCACATTTTTTACAATTGGAACAACCGCAACACTGAAGACACCAGAGACGATACTAGTTCATTGACGGCGCTTGTCGAAACGTCTTTCGATACAACACCCGACGATGGAGCTGGCCCCGCTTTGGTTAGCGATGCCAACAGCATGGCATCACTAACCTCACACCATCATCAAAGACAACAACAACAATCAGAATTAGAAGATAGGGAGGCGCGACCTTTATCAGAAGCAGAAAGCCGGGAGCTGCATGATTTAGAAGATGGCGTGACAGGTGATATGTCAGTGGAGGATATCATTCTCTATCGTTTATTAGTCAACAATCACCTGGGGCATGACTTTCTAGCCAAGCAGCAGCAAGAACAGGCCGAGCAAACATTAGTACAGTCTTGGATTTTTGGTAGTTCTATGGTCCAAAATGCAATTCAAGATGATATTGAATGCCGACTCGAGGTGCAGCGCCTGATAGCCTACCTGGAGCATTCCTCGGCTATGGAAACGAGCAATGAAGAAGAGGGAGAAGGGCGACAGAACGACCGGTTTCTTTCAATACAATATCTTTGGAGAAAAGGATGCCTTGCTGTTTACTCTCCCCTGCCGTCCATGGCTAACGAACCATCCTTGTTACGTCGCCTTCACGAACGGTTTTTGGATTTCTCATTCAGTCATCTGTCATTTGGGTATACGTTAATGGGAGACTTTGATACCATGAAGTTTAGTGTCTTTTTGAGAGATTATAGTATCACTGAAATTCGTGCAAGTGATGCAAAGAAAAAGCACCCAATACTTTCACGGAGACCCGTTTGTAATAGCACCACAACAGAACAAGACTCCCCGCCACAATTTGAACGCAAGAAATCCTTTCATGAAGGCGACTTTGCATCAATGGGAAATATGATACTGACAAACGAAAATCCTGTAAAACCGCAAAATCAGCAGCAGTCATCGTTCCAGTTGTCTCCTTTACTCTCGATCCAGGTCGGTTTGAACCCGCCACATCCAAACGGTTGCAGGGTGACTGTCAAGGCGAAAGTTGAAGCAGTCGAAGTTGTGCTCCACCCTGATGGCGAATGGATTCGGCGATTGAAGATATTTCTTCAGCACGGGACAGCCGCGGATGACAGAAACCTCGAAGACTATTGGAAGCTGCTTAACTATGCTTCCATCAACGCCTGGGCTTCCAAGAGTATGGGTTTGCGCGCCAAGGCCGAAACGGCGATGGATGGCTACAAATCGATCAATTTCGACGTTTCATTACACCTTCCTATCATCCAGATCTTTGGCAAGGACAACAAAAACGTCTGGATCGATCTTGGCAGCGCCCAGCTGAACACTGTGAAGCTGGCGGGAGTGGCATCACAGGACCTTAAGATGCAAAATGACGAAGAGAATATTGAGAACGTTGCCGAAATAGGTTGCGGCGTTGCCTCGGTTGTGAGAGACTTGTCTGATTCATTTGCCGGTCATAAGGAAAGTGAAAATCTTATTGGCTCTGTCCGATCGGTCGCTTCCGGGATTGAAAATTATCTCGAAGGTCAAACAATGGCCGTGAGCTTTGATAATAACACTGCTAATAGCCCCTCGAGAAGATCTCGCACTGGGCGAAACAAAGACTTTCTTGGCGGGTTTGGTAAGTCTTGGCGCCCAATGGGATTGATGGAAGATGAAAGAAATGCTGTGTCAACCTATGTGGCCAAACAAGAGGAGGACATTCATTCCTGCTTTTTTTACGATGTTTATCAGCTGCAAGTCACGACTGGCAAAGCTGGCATAGGAGAGAGGTGCGAATCCTCAATGTCCAAAGGACAGGCGCCTTTACTTGCAGCCTTCAAAATTCAAGTAAACATCCACAAGTCCATCATCCCTGCTGATCACACGATCTCTCGCTTTCGCATCGACTGCATTTTGACTGACATCGTAAGCACTGTATCCCCCACTACAATACTCCATTTCTCAACCATTTTGCAGACGTGGAAGTCTGTCATGAAAGAGTCACATCGCTTGAGGCAGCACAGCTCGTTCCAAAAACCGAACCGCCACATTACTGATCAGCATGCTGGTCTTGCAGTGTCAAATTGGGATCCCTCTATTGACGAAGACAAAGCTCTTGTCGCATTACATGACAGCGTCAGTAACGTGGATGAGGACGAATTCTTCGATGCTATTGAAAACGACGAAAACTCGGAGAATATTTCAATGTGGATAGAAGATGACTGGATTGCTGACGCTGACTCTGTCTTGGACAGCAATACCTCAAGTTACAGGCATCGACGGCACAGGACTGCCATGTCGGACGTTTCTTCTTTGTCGGAGCGTTCTGTCAAGAAAAGGCACACACCAAAAAAATCCTCAGCTTATCTTAGTGAAGAGAATCTTGCTATGTTAGAAGAAGGAATGATCGAGGAAGAATCACTGGGTGACAACGACGACAATGATTCTGATTCCTTTCACTCGGCTATTTCACCAAGCCGGTTTGTTGAATTGATAAACGAGTTAGACAAGACTATCCAGAATTACAGAGCTCGTCTAAGTGAGCTAAATGACAAGTTGAGCGAGCTGTCTCAGCCAAGAAAGAACATATCAAGATCAATTAGCTCTGATTCGACCAAACAACGACGAATATTGAATATGTCATTGAAACTCGAGCAAGAACGCCTTCGGGCTGAATTGAATGAAATGGTCGCAACACGCTACGATTTGGCTACTCGACTGGCTGCCATGGAAGAGATCAGGGACGACCCAGGCACAGATGCCAGTTACACGACCGGCGTCGATGCTAGCGTTCACGTGAGGCGTGCGAATCTTCTTTTGACCGGCAAAAAAGACAAGAAACCACCCGGCGCGACATCGATGCAACACAACTTGACAAGCAATCTAAATCCTCAGCTCGTCAAATTTTCAATCGTTCTCAGTAAGGTTTCGATCAAGATACATGACTTGGGAAGTACAGGCGACAACGGTGCATCTTCTTTATACGAAGCCACTCTGTGCTTGTCGCAGACAGAGTTTGCCCTGCACCGCACGAGGAATGATACCAAAGTTTACTTGAGTGCTGAACATGCAAATGCCAGTTGCCGAAAGCAACAAGACTCAAAATCTCAACTCAGCTACGTTTTCCTAGCTGGTTCACAGTATTCGCTTGCTTCAAGTCTCTTGCCGTCACACTTTCCTCAATATATTTCTTCTGCGTCGATGGAAGAGAAGTTTCTGAAATGCACGCTTGAAATGCGGCACCAACCATTGACGAAGAGCAGTCTAAAATCTCCACAAGTTGTCCGTCTGCGCGCTGCTTTTGGTGACGTGGAAGCGACTCCAGAACCTAAGATATTAGAAGCCTGTATCACTAGTATCACGAGAATGCGTCAAGATTTAGGCCCAAGCGAGAACGATATGATCTCGGTCATTCCTAAACAGCCAAAGAAGAGGAGAGCTTTACCGGAGTTTTTGGACGTCGCTGTCCAACTTGCTTCCGTGCGGGTGGTCTTAAACCAAAACGGCAAAGCTGTAGCGGCCGTTACCATGTCTGAGACTTGGTCCAGGTTTGCTCATTCCTCAGCCAACGCTGTTTACAAATGCAGAAACCAAATCGACATCCGTTGCAATAACATACAGATTCTTCACATTGAGGATCTTAACCTTGGGAAAGGATCGGAAGTCTTGGGTAGGCGAGATGCTTTTCACCCTCTTCTAAAAATCAAGATTCGCAGTCAGTTGGTACCACCAGACGAGCTGGGCGGTTGGGCTGCAGGTTCGAAGCTTTCTTCGATGGCTGACTATGATAACGGAACTGAAAGAGAAGGAGTATGGAATGTTCACGCCGGTGGACGGATTCATTTTCTCGGAGTAACGGTAGCAAGCCATGCTATTGATCCTATACGGCGGGCCATTGATGATCTTATTAGGGTTAAATCACTAGCCGAGCAGATCTTGTCAGATACGAATGCTTATAACGATAGAGAGGTACCAGGGACGGCAAAAGACGACCTTGGCCACACAAAGTTATCAAATGTGACCACAGGGGAAAATACAGAAGAAAGTGAGGAAGGAGACTGGGTGCGTCCTATTCGTTGGCGAGCAGATATAGCCATCAAGAAAACAACTATTTCTTTTTTAGGAAGGGAAGGTGTCGGCTGTGACCCTCGCAATGGGACGCGGAATTCATTAATAACGACTTGGTCTCTGCTGGCGTCTTTCGAAGAAACCCAGTACAAGACCCATGCCACACGCTTTCGGTTGGCGTTAGCTGATGTGTCGGTGGTGCGATCGAAAGATGAGCTGTCACTTTTGGAACCGCTAGATTTGCTTTTGAAGGGAAAGCTGAATTTGAAGGTACAAAATATTCGTCCTTCTCAGCCAAATCTGAAGCTGCCATCGGAGTCCCCTTGGAACGAGGTCGCAGCGCTCTTTCACAAGCATTCTTGGGATTATTCACACAACGAGTCTAGACCCCCAGCAGCCACATCCTTAGAAGTACTGGTAACACCAGCAAAATCCAACCTATCCGCACAGCTTTGTGCTTTTACATTGGAAGTGGTCTCGTCTTTGAAAGAGTCGCTAGGATCTCGAGGAAACAAAACGAAAGAGCTGGAGAAACGTCTTGAGTCAAAGCTACCAGTAGGAGGAAGCGGGGACCTTTACATTCTGGTTGCACTGCGTTCAGTGGATATAATCCTTCTTCGAGAATCGGGTTCAAAGCCGAACGATGCATTCGCCTCTTTTAGAGTTGAGGAGATGGAAGCGTGTGTGCACAAGTGCGACAATTCCTACTATATCAAAGCAACTGTTGTGGATGCCTTTATTTTTGACTTATCATGTCCACCTGGAGTCAATGCACTAGCAAGACGATACTACCGACGGGAATCGGAAAATGTTACCGGACTCAATCGAGAGATTCTCTCAGCAGAAATTTCTTTCTCGAGCCTCCAAGAAGCCACTGTAGCCAAGATATACTTACATTTCGGAAACATGAGGTGCCTCGTCCTGCCATCGCTTTTGCAGGGCATAATCCTGTTCAAGTCGAAAGTGTCCTCACTGTTGCCAATTGGGGGAAATTCGATAGAAAAGAATGGGAGGAAAATCAGCGATATCGCGCCGCCAAAACGAATTGACTTTGTCTTTTCGTTCAAGGTCGATGGATTCGACTGTGTCTTTCCTTCCAGAGACATTTCGAGCTATGTCCGAGAACATACCATAGACGCTATCAGTGTAGTGTCCTTACGATGGAAATCAAACGGCAGCGCCGTCTTTGTGCTCAGCGGGCTGGACACATCAGCAAGCATGATGAAGAAAATGGAAAGCAATGAAGGAGAGTCTCATGATGAAGAGGCGAGCAAGGCCTTTATAAGTTTGGTGGAACACCGCGCATCGAAAGTCAACACATTGCACTCTCGGATTTTTGCATCGAACATGCTTCTGTCGGTCGATGGATTGCAAGTATTGCGAACGAGTATATTACCTCTAACCCGAGCCGAAAAAGACCCGAATCCCTACTTTTTTAAAGTTTACCCGCCTACTGCCGGCGAACAACTCATCACAAACAGTTTTGATTTCAACCTGGCATACAAAGCTTTTGGTGTCCGCCTGTGCGTTTTGGTGCCACCAGACGTCAGCATTGCAGCTGAGACCCGTCCAGTTGTCGACTATGACTTTGCCCATACTTTGCATCTCGAAGGCCAGCTTATCGACGTATTACTTTATATCGCTCAAAGTCCTGGTGGCATAAACGACTCGTTGCGAGTATCCGTTACGCCGCTTGTGGAAATACTGAAACAAAGAGACAGCCGAGACGTGAACAGCACTTCTAACCATTTTTCGGGGGCGGAGCACTCTCCCTTCTCTCCTAGAAAGACCACTAGCTTTGGAGGATCGATCAAGCAGGCGCCACTGGTGTGCTCGATCAGGGCTGCCGGTATTCGAGTTACTTGTGTACCAGGCGGAGCGACACGATTGACTGAATCGCCCATTGTCAAGTTTTCCTTGACAAACCTAAAAATGGGTCTTGCGCTTTGCCTAGTGCCAGTTGAATCGAAGCTATTAACTGGTTCTGCCATGGACGATATTGTCGAGAGCATGTCTGTTGTTGCGAGTCTGCAACAACAACATCATTTGATGGCCGGTGCATGGCTTAATTGCGAACTCTCAGCGAGTTACCACAATAGACGACTTGTTGCTTGGGAACCTTTCATCGAGCCGTGGACGTTGGAAGTGCAATGCGGGGCCGATCTCGTAAAACTTTTGAAGGTATCGCCCATCTCCTACTCACTGGAAAGTGGTATGCAAAAAGGGCAGACGGCTCTATCTGCTTACACAGGTGAAAAATTACGAGACATTCGCAAACTACTCCAGGCGCCTTTCAGGAAAAGCCAAGAAGAAGCCGCGGACAATGCTGGTCGGCAGTTTTCCGTCGAAAGCGATTTCGCCTATCTTTTGCTTGTCTTATCATCGAGATCGCCTGTAAATACCGCACTTTATCCTACCGCGTCGAGTCCCGAGGTTTCTGTAGTGAATCTAAAGGGTGACTTGGAAACTTATCTTCCATCCAAGAAACCCTTGGAATGGCTAGCATGTTTTGGATATCCCCCGGCTGCTTCTGATGATGACGCAAGCGTGAAGCTCAAGCCATCGTTTGCTTGTGCAGTATCCGATGTCAGGCCTTTAAACATCAATCTGACTGGTGCGTTGATTGAAAATGTATTTGGATACCTAAAACAACAAGAGAAATCTCGCACTGTTGCTCCTCATTGGATAAAAAACGACAGTGGATTGGTAAGCTCGCTCTGTTAGATTTTGTAGGATGATAGTCTGTCTTTCTTTTTGTTATCTCTTTCTCACTTTCGTTTATTCTGTCAGACAATTCGGTTCCAAGAGGTCCTCGAGGAAGAGAGATTACACCGCGGAGAAAAACCAAGCCACTTTATCCTTTCCGTAAGCGAATTTTCTTTCGTGTAAACCATCGTTTTTGTTGTTGCGATCATCTCATCAGTGCATCCCATTGATATTCTCTCCTGCTGGCAATCAGTCGGGAACAGAAGTGCCTCTGTCTCTGAGAAGAACTCTTTCTCAGTCGTCAGATCCTCACAGAGCATACATACGTATCGAACTTGGCAGTTTCGAAGACACTGTGGGCAGAATCGATCGCTCAAAGCTAGCAACACCGGCAGGTAAACTGTCTAAAATGTTTTTCTACAAAATTGTAGCAAAGGTTCCTGTGGACACTGTAGGCGTCCACAGGTACCCTTTGGATCGGAACGTTGACCAACGGTCGAGCTTGCGCACTATCACAGAGGAAGACTCTCGCTCGCTGGGGTGGCTGATTGTTCGAGTGGCTTTGCAAGGTGGCATCAAGGTGGTCTCAATCGAGTCACCTCTGGCGGTGAAGAACGATACAGATTCCGATCTTTTACTTGAAATCAGAGCTCACGACAGATTGTCCCTCCTGTGGCGGTCTCTGATCCTGAAACCCGACAACAGAAAGCCAGCCGCTGTTAAAAGTTATGTTCCTGTGGATATTGTTCCGTTTGTCAATGATAGATCTTGCGAAGTTACGGTCGCGGCACTTTCGCGCAGTGCATGCTTCGACCACGAATCGCAGTTTGGAGCAAACGATGATAAATACTCGCTGCGAATCCGGGCGCCTCGTCCATACTCTCAGACTTCGCTGACAAGGGGGCTAATTGACGAAGTCGATGTGACATTTCCCGCCTTCAACCCTCGAGGGCCAGCTAGAATATCAGAGCAGGTTCATGTAAACGCGTGTTCCCTGAGGATCGGAATGTTCGACGCGTCTCCGCTCGAAAGGGATTCGAGTGATTTGATCCCTGAACAGCGCATGCTGCTTTTCAGACCACCCCTTGTCATTAGGAACTACTTAGCTTACCCTATTTGTGTTCAGGTTCGGGCAAAAGCCGTCTCATCTGTAAGTATGCTGGGCGCAATGTCTGGAGATGAAAGCAGAAAGGACGAGGCTTTATGGGAAATCCTCGGTGTTCTTGAATGTGGTGAAGCCGCACGATGGACAGGGGCGGTATCATCTGATGATGTTGAAATGAGAGTAAAGTTCATCTCTAAGAAACCGGAGAAGTCGCGACGGTTCAATTCTTGGAGTTCAGTTACAAAAATTCCAGCCATGAACGGCGAGCGTCGCAAGCAAGCACATAACGAGCGATTTACTTCCACTCGACGGCTTAAAATGCGAATAACCGATACATCTAGCTTACCGTTGGATTTATCGGTTGCTGTTTGTGGTGGTTTCTCTCGTTCCGTGGACGTCAAACATGACAACATGAAAGAATTTTCAGATGCTCTACCACCAGCAAGTCGTGTGGCAAGCATTTTTGTTCCTTTCTGGATCGTTGACAGCACAGGCCTAGACCTAGAGTTTTCCGCAAGAGGGCTTCTCGCCGGACAAGTCGACTCACGCGCCGACTTTGGCTCCAACATGGATTTAACTGGCAACGATCCTCGTCCGAGCATTGGGCTCGCTGAGCTGTTAGAGGATGCAAGACTCCATCATTTGCCATCCAAATCTTCTTTCTCTGTGCATCTCTTGGGCGATGACAGATCACGAAAGCTATCCATACGTCAAAGAATCTCCAGGGAGCAAGCCGGGAAAGGATCCTGTGCGGCGTCCTGGTCCAAACCTATATATTTGAGGTCTTCTGACAATAGATATAGAGATGTGACGGCTCCTTCGCCACCAAAAGCATTTAAAAATTCGCTGACAGCCCACCACCCAAATGAACCGTATGCATTGCGTTCACGTATTGTTTCGGCTCCACAGAAATTTGGAGGTAAGCTTGGAACCAAAATTGTTCATGTGGTATGCCGTTACGCTATTGTCAATGAATTAGGAAGAGAAATTGAAATAGTCACCGACCACAGTCAGAGCATTCCGATTTTGATCCGGGCTGACGGTAAGCCCAAGCCTTTCCACTTTGACGACTCGGGACCAATACAGTTTCGCCCGAGAGAGTTCGGCTGGGTCTGGAGTGGCAGATTTTACGTTCGCAGCGATCGCAGAGAAGTTGCCATCAGAATTCGACACAAGCTGAAGCGGGAGACCATCATTGTGAATATCGAAGTTCACGCAAAAGGAGCAAGCGGGACTTGTATGATTATCCTCCGAGCTGCAAGCCATCCGCCCTTTAGATTCGAGAACAATACCATGTACCCGCTCAGCTTTCGTCAGTCGAACCTCGCCACCAACGAGAATGATATAGTGTACAACCGAGAAGTTGCATCTTCTGAGTCATTTTTACTCCCCTACCACCACGAAGATTTTGCTTGGGACGAGCCGGAGCACGCAGGGAAGTCCGTGCTGTTCGAAGTTGCAGATTTTGGGGAAAGGGTGAACCAATCAGTGCTAGGCCGATTTAATATTGATAGGCTTGCACCCGGAACAGATTTGAAGATGGAATCATCACTGTTCATAGGCCAGGTCATTGCAGATGGTCCAACAAGAGTTCTGCGCATTTCAGAGACATGCATGCCTCGACTGCTGGGGAATGGTCTTTCCAATGAAGCCAACTTCCGCAGTATGGGCGCTGAAACATATGTAACAGTTTCCGTAAGCATTCGTCTCAAGCATGGACTCGGAGTAAGCGTTGTGGATTGGTCACCGCAAGAACTGCTCTTTCTGCGCCTTGAAGAGATCAATTTGACGAAAACGGTCGACCAGGGAAAACAGGTCATGGATGCATCGATTGGTCGCATTTCTATCGACAATCAATTGTGGATTTCGCCGTACCCAGTGTTACTTGAAATGGGATCTCGAAAGCTTGCTTCCACACTGGCGCATATTGCAAGGAGGAAGAGTCGACGCCGCCAGGCAATGTCTTTGTCTGTTTGTCAACCGTTGATTTCCGCAGGTTTGTACGGCGATTTGACACTTCTTGAGCGGTTAGAGCTCGTCACGGACCCCATCAATATTTTCATCGACGGTAGTCTCGCCATCTCAATGCGTCGTATGCTGAAGCAAGCAAAGCAGCTCAGTTCTGATGGCGACGAAGGCCATCAGTCCCGAAATTCTTTACTCTGTAAAGTGCTCAGTATCCCTGAAAACTCTGATACAAAGCACGGTGCCGTGATGGGTACAACTGAACTGTATTCCGCAGGTGATGCGGTCGCTACTGCTGTGATTGCAGCCAAAGCACGGTCAGACTATAGCTATCTCAAGCAGAACGCACGCGCTGCAGCTGTCGAAAACGAACGGCAACCTTCTCTGTCGAAGACAAGGCGCAAATGCTATGTTGAGAAGTTACGAATCTCAACTACAAAGCTTGAAATAAGCTGGTCTGGTTCGCTTCCCATTTTGTCGGCGCAGAGTAGTTTGCCTCTATCGTTAACGTTTGAAGGATTCCCCTTGCTTCTTCGCCCATACTCAAGCTCTCACGCCTACGGTACAGTGGAAGATCACGTGCAATCTCTGAAAGGGCACTACTTGAGCATTTGGAGAGTAGTAGATTTACTGGTTGGTCTCGCCTCCAAGCCCACTTTTATGATTCACGCTGTTTTCTACACGTGGAGTGAGAGTGTTGCAACTACTTTGGGCGCTTTGGCACAAAGGGCGTCTTCATCGAAAGAAAACCTACTGCTGAAGTTGAGAGAAGCCCGGCCTCAGCCCGTCTACGAAGACCGATTATTGTCGATAGATAGGTCTGCAGTAGTATCTTTCCATTGGAAGATTTCTGGGCTCTGTATTCGACTTGCAGCATCATGCCTGCAATCGTTCGAAAGGACGATGAGCTCCGTTGCAGCGTTATTCCGCTACAACCCAACCAAATACGGTGGCGTGAGCCGTCGAAAGACTGGCCTCGTTCGAACACGAAATCCTCGATTATTCGCCAATGTGGACGGTAAGGATCTACTGGTAGAATACACGGAAGGTGAAAACGCCGGAAAGGCGCTCTTGTCGCGCATTCGGATGGGCATTCACCTTGGAGAAGGTTACATTTACCATATCGAGGGCCTTTATCAGAGGAGAGAAGCTGGAGTCTGGGCAAACAGTCACAAAATCCCAGTGAATCTGATTCTGATGATGACTTTTGAGCGAATGGTCCTGGTGAAAGGAGAGCTTAGTGTCGATTTTTGCGCCGTGTACTGGGAAGTCACGTTCGAGAACCTCATTTATATGGAAGCGAATGAATCGGAAGATCCAGGATTTCATGTTGTAACAATTTGGTACTTGGCAAACTCCTTGGTAGAATCCAGGCACAAGGGCGAAGAACTGTTAATGGCGAGATATGCCAAATCACTGGTTGGAGATGCCGATGGTGGCATTGACAATCTTCGGTTTGCACAGATTTACGTGCCTCGCGGGCATTCTGCAAAGTTGATCGCTAAGGCCCGGGAAACAAAAAAGGTAGATAGAAGGTGAAGCTAAAAGTAACTTGTTGTGCCCCTGGCTGTCTGAGTAGTAGTCACTTTATTTCGGTGTCATGTTTTATAGAGTATTTATGTAGAGAGTACGTAGTTTAGATGTATCTCCATGTAATTATCACACCGATGGTAAATAATAGGAGACGAAAAATGAGAAAAAAATGTTTTGTATGAGAGGGTGGTGGTGGTCGGTCTGGCCGTACCTCTGGTGTTTCTTCGTTTTCTCTTCCGTGCATGGAATCCCAAAAATAAAAAAAATAATGGGATGCAACTCTTCAAGTGAAAAATTACCGTTTGAGCTACCACTACTTGTAGGTGTCTATTACTCTCAAAATTCTAAAAAGAATTACTAGACTAGTAACCAACCACTCATTAGCAAGGCATTAGATTAAGCATAAGCTACCTTATACTCGAGTACTACTATATTTGTCAGGTCACGATGGATATTCAAGCAGGCGAAGAAGGGAACCAACTGCAGGAACTGCCACTGCCACTGCCACCACCACAAGCTGCAGTAGGGGAAGTGGGTCGTGACGAATCCATGATGGCGGTAGTTTCAGGAGAATCTGATGGTGGCGATCTCTCGGACGAGGATGTCATCTTATCGTCATCATCATCAGCAGCAGCAGTAAACAATAAGAGTCGCAATGGGGGAGGATTTGAGAGTACGGATGATGAAAATGATAGTAACAGCGATGACGATATCCAGCAAGCAACAGCAGGAGGAGATCTTTTGTACGATGAAAACATGGACGACGAAGATGAAGCTTACGTATACAAGAACTTACGCGGTGGAGCTCGTCAAGAGAACAAGGATGTGAGCGCAGATTTAACAGAATCCGGAGCTGCTAGCAAAAGACAAAAAGATATCGTAGTGGCATCATCATCCACAGCTGAATCCACCACTACCACTACAGCTCAGCCAACAGCAGCAACAACAACAGGGGCAGCAGGAACAGCAACCCCAGTGACCCCAGTGACTAAACCACGCAACTCGGATGCTGTTTTGTCGTGTCCGTGCTGTTTCAACATTGTTTGCATGGATTGTCAACGTCATGAGCGATATGCGAATCAATTTCGGGCCATGTTTGTCATGGGAATTGAAGTCGATTGGGAACATCGATTAATCCACAACGGTCAGGCACTTGTCCGGTACGAATTGCCGTCACCAATTCAAACAGCAGACAATGCAACCAGCAGTAGTAGTACTGTGACTACTTCATGTAGTTCCATTGTGGCACCAGATTGTCAGCAGTTCAAGAAGAAGAATTCGATGGCTGGTGTTACCTTTGCCGATAGCCATCCGGAATATTACTATGCTGTTTCGTGTGCCAGTTGTCATACAATGGTCGCTGCCTTGGATATGGCAGATGAAGTCTACCACTTTTACGATTGTTTGGCATCTGCATGATTCCAAATTCCAATCGTAGTGGTAGTTTTACTGTTCCAGATTTGGGGCATTTCCGAAGAGCTGAGAAGGCAGAAAAGAATGTTTGGGCGACTTGTCACATTGTTGTACCAGAAAGCACTCTTGCAGTTACTGTAGTGGAAATCTTGTTATCCAGGGAACAAGACACAGCAAACAATGCAGACGAGCCTTTTGCGTGATGATTCTCGACCACTTTATCAGCGCAACCAGTCACAGTCCCTTCCCGGCAGTGCACCAAATGGTGCATCAAAAGGAGCTCATAGTCCTAGTATTATTCCGTTGGTATCCCCGAACGAGTGTCCGCTTCCCAATGGTATGCCTCCTTTCTTGCTTCATTAGAATCTCCTAGTCTTGAGCAAGAACCCACCCACCACTTTCTGTCAGTTTCAAACTGCATCACTTTCTTCTACTACTTCAACAGAACTCCAGAGTCCAAGCTCTGAGTCTGGTTGCGACCCGAACAACGCATTGGAGCACGATTGCGCAGAAAATACTTTAATTCAGAGGCATTTACTTATCTTTTCTTAAGGAAGAGAAAACAACATGATATCTTTGGGTTCAGAGGCATTGCGGGCGCCATAGTTGTGATCCCCGTAAATTAGCCGTTCCAAGTTTTTATATTTTTATAATGCATTGCATTAGTAAACATGTATTATTTAAAAGAATAATCTCCCCAGGTAATGAAAATAAAGTCGCAATCACAAATTGATTGAGTAGTTCAAGGGCCTCCAAGCCCCTTTTTAGCTCACTGTTTAAATTGGGGCGTCGGCATTCTCAGCTGCTATATCAAACGTTACTCTTTGGACAGCATCCAACTGATTCTCTGGGGGTTTACGCATCAAGTAGGAAACAATGAAATCTTGAAGGTCTGCATCATCCATGCGATCAATGATTTGTTGTAACGTTATACTCGTCCCTGGCGTAAAGACAAAGTTACCATCAAAGGGCATGAAAATGTGAGGATCTCCAGCTTCATCATAGGTCATGCCCGTGGGAACTGTCATGTAGGACTGAAATTCGTCCGCAAAAATTGGGTCTGCTGTAAACCACTCGGTGTAAAATTCATCCATGAGTTGCGTAAGCTCTTGATATTCTATCTCGCTCAGGTCTCGGACAACATCTGATGGTAGACCGGTGAAATAATTCAATGTAAAGTCGGCCTTGACGGTAAATGCGCCTGTGGAATTTACGGTAGGAGCAGCTGTTGGGCCTGCAGCAGTTGGTGATATGGTCGCTGTAGTGGGAGCCATTGTTAAGTCTTCTTCTGACACAGCGACAGTAGGAGCCTGGGTCACGGTAGTAGGGGCACTTGTAACTTGTGTTGGAACTGCTGTTGCGGCAGTCGGGGCCAATGTCGACGCAGTTGGAGCTGCAGTTATGGTAGTTGGAGCTGCAGTTATGGTAGTTGGAGCTGCTGTTGCAGCAGTTGGCGGTGCTGTCATGGCCGTCGGAGCTTCAGTTGTGGCAGTTGGAGCACTGGTTAAAGCAGTTGGACCACTCGTTGCCGCAGTCGGAGCACTCGTTGCGGCAGTCGGAGCTACTGTTGCAGCCGTGGGGGCACTTGTGACAGCAGTGGGAGCTTGGGTTGCAGCCGTGGGGCTGGCTGTGGCCGCTGTAGGAGCTATTGTGGGAGTTCTTGTAGGACTTTTTGTTGGTGCAACAGTTTTCTGTGTTGTTGGTGCCTGGCTTGGTCCTGCAGCAGTTGGTCTATTCGTAGCGTCTCCCTTTGCGTCCTCATCAGATGACGACCAAGATGATCGGCTCTCAAACGAGGGAAATACGCCATTGAATATGGGTTTTATGCCAAAATCGTCGCAGTCAGAGTCTCTGTAGTAGCCTCCCTTGCCCCCTTTGCCCCCTCCGCACCTCAGCCGACCCTTGCCTCGTTTGCTTTTACTTTTGCTCTTGCTCTTGCTTTTGCTGTTAGAGCCTTTACCACCTTTTCCGTGTCCGTCGTAGTAATATTCTTGGTAGTAGTCATCATCGTTGTGGTAGTTATAATAATCCAAGGGACGACGTTCGATGTACCCAATGTTGGGGATACCACGGTAGCGTCGGCTGTCGTCAGAGCTTGAGATAATGTCCGAATGTGTGTCTCGAAATCGATCATCGTGAACTGGAAATCCATTTTGAAAGGCGCTGTTTCTACCCCGCCCCCCTCGTTGGTAGAGCTCCCTTGTGCGTTCTTTTAATTCCCGATTTTGGATATCATTCTGGTTGTTGTTCGCACCTCTTTTGAGATGGCCACTTCTTCTGACACGTCGACTTTTACGCAGATTCCCATTCAAAAGTTGACTCTGCACCCCATCACTGAACAATGCTAATATTAGAAGAATGATATGCACGATGAGTGGTCGAACCATTGCGCTTGTATTCCGTTTCCTTGTTGGCACGTTGGCACGTTGGCACGTTGGACGTTGGCACAATGGTGACAAGGTACCTTTTAAATTATAATGGTTCTGCAATGTTAATTTTTTGGCTTTGGAAATGCAGCGCAAAGCCTGCCTACGTTACTAAAGAGATGGTTCAAAGTGCTTCCACAAGGCACAAACTTCCGAAATTTGAAGGTGCGCGAAGCTCAACTGATGTGACAGGAGAAGTTGATGACAAACTCGACAAATTTTACTGGAATAGTTTGTGAAATTTAAGATGCACGTTTCAATGTCTGTTTCGATTCACAGTCTGCCCGTACGCACAACCCTGGTCCTAACATTGCGACCACTAATAATACCGTAGTAATTAAATTCAAGCTGCTTAAATTCGATCACTCTCATGTTCCTCCTACAGAGCGAACTCTGGAGCTGGTAGAATTTTGCCAGCTGGATGGCAAGAGCTTGGATGATGCGGAAGAAGCAACAGCAGCCGTGAGTTGATACTTTTAGCTAGACTACTCCGAGTAGCGAGTAGCTGATATCCAAGGGTTGTACTTGCCATTATTAGTGTTCGAAATAAATATTTTGGCATACTACTACTAGCTACTACTAGTAGTAGTCTACCTGGTATTAATAATAATTATCAAAAGAAGACTGGTGGCATTAGAAACCGGGTGCAAAATCTGGCCTTCGTCCCGTCCAGTAGACTAGTCTACTAGTAGTAGGTCTAGATCTTCTTGAAATCTATGAACGCATCAGGCGCACATCCGACTTTTATGAATAGCACTGTGAAAAGCATACCCAGCTTATGTCTTATCGCTACATTTTTAAAATGTCTTCCGAAATCTGAAACTGCATCCAAATTATTTGTTTAGTAGCATCAACATTTTATTGTATCATGAATAACCTAAATCAGCCAGTTCTCGTGTTGGATGATGACACCAGATATTCGGGAACCGCTGATACTACTGGTAGTGTGGCGCGCCGTCCTTGTGCCAACCACGGAGCTCCTGCCGAGGGGGGATACAATCCTGGTGCTCTTTTAAACAATCTGCCGTATCTCCAACCTCCAACTGAAGCGTATAATAATTCTATGACATCAACAATATTGAACTTGGACGTTGCCTCTTTGGTCACACATCACTCAGAAGACAAGTGGACCTTATCGCGGCTTGTTGGGTTTGGGGAAGAGCTCTCCAAGTATGCTAAGGCAGTGATGGAGAAAGACAGGAAGAAAGAATTTCTAATAAATGGCGATAGAAGATTTGCAACCAATGCTACTACTTTGCCAGTTTCACCAGAAGAAAACGACAGAAAGCCAGCCGCTGTACCTACTGCCCTATTTCGGGCTTCCTCAAGGCAATCATCCGTGCATCTGCCCCCTAGTATACGCAGTCCTAGATCGACATACGCAACGCAGGATGAAGATGCATTCCATTCTCTTGTAACATCCCCAACTTATATGACAGCTCAATCAGAAGTACGTCGGGCACCTGCTGATGCCGATGCTGATGCCGATGCTGATGATGCTGATGCTGATGCAGCAGTAGATAGGACGATCCAGCCAGATCAAGCTCAGTCTGCGATAGTTTCCCCAGTTCGTCGAAGCAACCGCCAGTATGGCCGCCAAGACAACGCAGTCCAGCCAGATCATGTTCAGTCAGCTGCAGTTGTCCCTGCCAGACAAAGCAAGCGCCAGCAAGACCGGAGAGATTTTCGCCAGCACATTCAATATCAAGCCGTTGCTCGAAGAAAGGAAGCGCGAGACTATGCTATACCAGAGTCTGTTGCAAGTATGGCGAATGATGATATTTCTACGGCTATTATGCCGCGTCTTCCAAAGAAGCGACGTGCTACTGACATTGCCAACGCAAACGAACGCCAAGAGGATGATTCTGTTATTGCACCTGAAGTTGTTTCCAGCAGCTTCAGCAGCAGCAGTAGCAACAGCAGCGGCGTTCCAAGTCTTGTCCAAAATCCTGCTTCTCTGCTTCCTCGACCACGTGCAGGCTACGATGGGACCATCAAGAAATCCAAATTGCGCAGATCCGAGGGACAACCGCGATCGCTTCTCAACAAGCGACTGCGTTCCTTGGGTTTGACATGTGCCTTCGGGCAGCCTGTTGTTTCCAGCAATGGCCCCAGGATCTCCCATCTTACTTTAAATTCTAAATGGAACGATCTTCCATTTACCGAACAGGATTGCCTACAATATTGGTTGGGAGATGGAGCCAAACGTTTGTCACTGGCTTCACCCTTGGACCCCGCTCGTTACATCCAGCACGACACTGGAATTCCTATCTTTTGGGCAGTCAATTCAAATGAGCCTGGTGGTGCCCGCTGTTACTATGTTGGACATTGGATTTGTGTCCGCTTTTATCTTTTCGATCAGACGCAGAATAATGACGAAAGGAAGATGATTCACAAAAAGAAAGACCGCCAAGCTTTATTAGAGTTTGATTTTGTCAGATTTGATGAAAATTTGGCTAGAAATATGGAGTGAAGATTGCTGAACGTTTTACTATTGTGTTGTAGAGTGCATTTTTAAAGTATACTACCCAAAAATAAGGAATGTCTACTTCCAGCCGCCAAGCCGAAACAATGGTAATGTACTTGATAGCATTTAATTGAGCGCCCGCGCATTACTTGTCAATATACATTTATTGCATCATTCTAGAAAAGGAAAGCAGGTATTCCTGCAATTTGCTCCTTTACGAATTCACTCGACCTACTGGTATTATTTATTCCTTGGCAACCTTGGCCATGAGGCTGGAAATCGCTGTAAAATCCACATCCTGGTAGACTCGATTTCGTTTCGTATTGTTGGATGTGGGCGTAAAGTACACGTTGCTCGCATCGGCACTTTCAATGATACTGGGTGATAAATCCTTACGTCCCGTTAGCTCGCTTCCCGACGACATATCCATTGCTGCCAGTACCATCTTGAGAGGTGCGGTCCGGTAGCTCAGGGCCAGGACACTGCAAATGGCCGCCTGGAGTGACTCGTGGTGATTGGCCAACGAAAGTGTCGCAATAGCTGCCGGAGAGTCGTCCTCCAGCGCTTTCCACAGCTTCCAGAATTCGACAAATTGACAAGAATCCAACTTTTCCGCGCACTGCAGAATACTGGCGCAGGGTTCTTGGTTCTTAAGTCGCTCGGGGATCAGACAGGTGAGGGCTACTATGTCCGTGGTAAGGGGATACTGCAGCAGAGCCAGCAAGAGACACAACGCCGAATTCGCCCGCTCCTTCTCTTTATCGTCGGAAGATCCAGTGGAGGGAAAAAACTGGTACAGTTTCATTAAAACACGGTTGGCATTGAAAGAATAAGGAACATTTCCAGTAGCCTGTGCTCGAAGATACGCATCTAGCTTGGGTTTGTTGGAGGGACTGTAGAGCGACGACGAGGAGATAATCGCTTGGATATCGGTTTCACTGGGAATATCAGGCATGATTTCTGTATTGTTATTTTCGTGTAGTTGCTGCGGGTGGTTGAGAGCTAATGAGAGTATTCTTTGTGTTTATTTTGACTGAAGAGATCAGATAAGGTAAACAACTAATAGACTACTAGTAGATTATTTTGTGCTTGTTGTGCATTAGCGTACTTCTACAAGATCATGGATGAGCGGCGAGAGTGTGAAGGCTGAGTTTTCAGCTCATATCCCATTTTTAACTCGAATGCTATTGTGTCATTGTAAGAGGTGCAAGCGAAAAGCTAATGTGTGCGAGATCATTGTTTCAGTTTCATTGACGATCCATGGTTCGATGCATGGGTTGCTAGCTTTGTTCTTTCAGGGCCAAAGCATAAAAGGGAAGAAATAGCAATCGCTTGATGCATTCAAGTCAGCACCAAAACCCCGAGCTAAGCCAACTTGCCAGTCTTCTGCTAAACCAACAAACCCAAGCTAAGCCAGCCTTCAATGCTGCTGCAAAACTGTGAGCTCAATGCAAAGAGAGTGGTAGATAAATTTAGTTGACGCGGTAATTGAGCATGGGGACAATCGCGTCGCAACATCGAAGCACTGTCTCGTTCCAAGAGCCCATGGCTTCCGCGCAGTTTGAGAAAGACGAGGATGACTCTCATCAATGATTAAAAAAAATTCCATTCTACGGAGAAACCTCTCGTCAGGATTTTTTTCGCTCAATTAAATCACGACGGGAGGCTGTATTTATCCTGATATGATACGTACATGTAAAGAGCGCTCAGGGCAATTCATTATATTATTGTGTTATTAAAATGATGCGATGTGCTTCTTAGACGCCCCATTTGGCAAGCAGGGTCATCAGCGCAAACCCAGTGCACAGAGACACCATAATCGGCATCAGAGGAAGACTGTGCCGTCTCATTGTTTCCAATTCACCGGGGATCAATTCAATGGTTGCCACGAACAGAAATGAACCACCCAACAGCGCTTGCAAGACGGCAGTCGCCACTTGACCATTTTGTTCAAATTGAGATTGAAGTCCCATGCCAGCACCAACTGAAATGATATCGATAGCAACAAAAACTGCAGCGAGCACGAAGAACATAGTTCTATTGTTTTCCCAGTACCCAGATGCCACCAAGGATGACCCCAGTGAAAACGACGCAAATCCCTTGTGCGAACAAACGGCCACAAAGGTGGCTTTAATCGTTTCGACATCTGTAGTCGACCCAACGGTCAATCCTTCCAGAATGACGTGAATCGACAAGACCAGTGTCAAGAGGATGCTCACCCAAGGATTGATGGTCTGTTGTTGTTCTAATAATTCATTCTGGGGTGCTGTTACGGCAAAATTTACGAACGCAGGTCGTCCCGCCGTCTTGCCCCACATGGAAGATTTGCCACTGACAAAACTGGTCCCCGAATTCCGACGTTTAGCGGATTGAAACATACCGTTCGGGCGTTGACTCATGGCAACACTTTTTGACTCCAAATCGCTTATGACTTCGTTGGAACGACAACTGTGGCGTTTTTTGGGAAGACCATTAGAAGTAACACTCTTATTGCCTCCGGATGCATTCCTCCTGTGGGAGTGATCTTTGTGGTGGTGGTGATGCTGCATATTGTCTTCTGTATTTTCGTATTCCAAATCCTCCCCTGTCAGAATTTTACAATCGATGCAATCGGGCAGGGGTGCCTTGTACGACAAGAGACAATCCTCGCAGTTGGGAAAGGACATTTTCACATCGGCCTCGGGACCTGGAGGTTTGGCCACGGGCTGCGTATCTTCCTTGAGTGACTCTGAAGATGACACTTCGGTATCGTGACCAGATTCAGCAGCACTAATTATGTGGCTGTTGCTTTTTGATACTGCTGAAGCATGATCAATGTCGTGGCCATGTCCTCTACAGTTGTCACCATGTCCTTCATTGCATTCATAATCGTGCAACTGTACACTGCTGTCATCATTATGACATTTGTTTTTGATGACGTCTGGAACCATATCCTCTTCTATTGCCTTTTTCGCCACTTCGGCTCGCTCAGCTTCAGTTCCAGCCTGTGACTTTTGCTCGCTTATGTGCAAGGCATGCTCTTGTTCCTGGAAGGCTCGGACAGCCTTGTCAGGCGTTGCGGTACGCCCCTTTGCGTACATGATTTCTTCACCGTCGTTGGCATGAAAAAGGTTGCCATACTTTCCCCTAAAGTGAACATCAATGAAACGTTCCAGGGTAGCTTCGATCATTAGCAGGAACAGAAAGGTAACGGAAAAAAAGGTTTGCGACCATGGAAAGGCGTGATTGTGATCGGCATGAGAATCTCCTTCTTCCTCTTCGTGACCATGATCATCATGATCCTCTTCCAACCACCTACGTAGAATACGACCGTTATCCCAATGGTCGTCAGTGGCTCCGTCTTGTTCCGCCATCGCAAAGTGGTCATCGTCCGCATGTGCCGCGTGCTCTGCCGCCGTCTCGTCGGAATGATCGTCTTCTGCGGCAAAGTATTCGTCCAATACTTCGGTGGAATGCGGCAGCATATGAATCAAGGATGCACTCACCAAAACTCCGGCACTGAACATGATCCCCATGGCGAGCAACGTTTTGTTCTTCTTACTCGAAATGAAAATCGAAGCTGTGATTCCAAAGGTGGAAATCAAAGGAAACACTATAATGGACACCACGTGCCAGTCGTCCGATGACAGACCCATTATTAGGGTGTGCTTGCTATAATATCTTTTATGGTACGTGCGTACGGAAGATAACAAGCTACTTGTAGGTCCGATGCGAGCACAGTCGTTACAGTGACAAGGAGTTAACTGTAGGACCAGGTTACAGTCGAAAATGGTGTTCGTATGAACTAGTAGTAGTGGTGGTATTGTACCGTAAAAAGCTAGTGTGGAGACTACATGAATATTAGAGTAAATATTGAATATTATGATAATAGGAGTAAACTAGACTAGTGTCTCTGTGTGGATAGGAAGCAGGCATAGGCACACGACCTAATTGAGTAAGACCTAACTCCTGAGTCCTATCATAGGAGACAAGGTAAACTGCCGTAGTCCACCTGGGCTTAATTTGGT
>Ga0100391_1000851_pt1 | contig 34853 bp, 28 predicted proteins | sample CryGeymeta201515_FD_81541 | JGI IMG/M metagenome (GOLD analysis project Ga0100391, IMG submission 81541) | Groundwater microbial communities from Crystal Geyser aquifers in Utah, USA - Crystal Geyser metaG 2015-15 | ecosystem: Environmental > Aquatic > Deep subsurface > Groundwater | place: USA... | reverse complement strand
AATTAACAATATCAAAAAAAGTTCTCTTATTTTTCATAGTATTTTCATTGGAATGTTCTTTCTATACTCTCTTGCTATTTTTTTACCAGAAAAAGTACATCAATTTTTCATGTGTGATGTAAAGGAACAAATACTTGAATATCCATTTATTTCATGGATAATGTTTTTTATTTTAGTTTTTTACTTTTATAAAATTTTCCAATATTTTATGAAATTACAAGTTAGTAAATTTAATATTAAAAGTGGTGAAATAGAGGTAAACAATAAAGATAAAACATCAATTTTAAATGAACACTTGGATGAAATTTTATACTTTTTTGAAGTTACTTCGTACAATGTAGTTGTAATAGAAGATTTAGATAGGTTTGGAAATACAGAAATATTTATTAAACTTAGAGAGTTAAATACTCTGATAAACAATTCAAAAGATATTAACAGAAGAGTAGTTTTTGTCTATGCAATAAGAGATGATATGTTTAAAGACAAAGATAGAACAAAATTTTTTGATTTTATTATCCCAATAATTCCATATATCAACTCTTCTAGTTCCTTTGAAAAGATAAAAGAAAAATTTAAACATGACAATATAGATATAGAATTTTTGAGAAATATTTCTCTTAGAATCGATGATATGAGATTGCTCATAAACATAGCTAACGAATACAAAATATATAAACATAAAATAGGAAGTGAAAGGCTTAACAGAGAACGATTATTGGCGATGATAATCTACAAAAACTTTTATCCATCAGACTTTGCAGAACTTCATGTTAATCAAGGGAATGTATATGAAATTTTTAATCAAAGAACTAAATTTATTAAAAATAAGTTAGAAAAAAATAAACAATTTCAAATTGACAAAAATAAAGAAATTAGTGAATTAGAAAGCAAAATAATTTTAGAAAAACAAAAATCTATTACTGAATTGAGAATGGTTTACATTTTAAAGATATTTGAAACTGTAAATAATGTGAGTTTCTTTGTAAATCCGACAACATATACCATTTCAAATATTACAACAATTTGTAAAGATGATATTTTTTGGCAAATAGTCAATACAAAAGTTTTTGCAAGAGCAAATGGACATCAAACCCAGCCATTTAGCCAAGTTGAAAAAGCAATAAATCCTGATTTTACTTACGAAGAAAGAGAAAAACTAATTATTGAACATCCAAATGAACAACTTGAACAGCTCAAAGAAGATTTACAATCATTAGCAGAAAATGCAAATGAAATCAAAAAATACAATATTAGTCAAATTGCACAAATAGAAGATAGTAAGATTTTTGAAAAAATAGAAAAAGAAAATTTATTAAAATTTCTTATTAGAGATGGTTTTATTCGAGAAGATTATTATGATTATATTTCTTATTTCTTTCCTGGTAGTTTAACTTTAAAAGATAGAGATTTTGTGTTATCAGTAAAAGACGATAAACCCTTAGAATTTGAATATTTACTGACAAATATAGATGAAGTTATTAAAAACTTAAAAGCTAAAGAGTTTGAATCTAAAGCAATATTGAACTTTAATTTATTAGATTACATGCTAAAGGAAAATATTAAGGGAGAAAAATTTGATAATTTTATCAGCAATTTATCTGATGGCAGCGATGTATCTAAAAAATTTATTTTATCCTTTCTTCTAATCACGCAAGAGCAAGATAAATTCACAAATATAATAGTAAAAAAATTTAAGAATATATGGCTTCATATTTTTAAAGAATCACCTTTAACATTTGAAAAACAAAAAGAATATTTTCAGATTTTTTTAGAAGCGTTGGATAAAACAACTTTAACATCTCTAAATGTTGATAATGCTATTAAGACTTTTATTGAAGAGAACTCATATCTTCCAAAGTATGGTGCAAGTAACGATAAATTTGAGTTTCTAATTTTAGAACTTCAAGTAAAATATAAAAAATTCAATACTGATGATTTTAAAAATGTTGCTTTAATTATTGCTTTTATTTTTAAAAATAATTTGTATGAATTAAATCAAGAGATGATAGAACGTTATATAGGACGATTCACATTAAGTGATACAATGAAAAATAAACTGTTAGTTTCAAACTATACTGCAATAAATGAAGTTGATACTACAACAAAAAGTCTTTTAGAATATATTCATAATGATATAAACATGTATGTAGAAAATGTGCTTTTAAAGATTCCTGAAAATACACAAGAGTCTGAAACTATGATTGTAGAATTATTAAACAATGAGGATTTAGATCTAAAAAATAAAAAAGCGATAATAAAAAAAGAAGAAACAAAAATCAGTGATATATCAACTATACCAAATGAACTTTGGATAGATTTATTGCAAAAAAATAAATTAAGTGCAAATTGGAATAATTTATTGCATTACTATCAAGAAAACAATGAACTTGATCAGTATTTATTAGCTTTCTTAAATATCAACGAGAACTATCAAGAATTAGCAAAATATAAAATGAATAATAAAGAAGTGTTCGGAGATGAACTTTTACAAAGCATTTCAAGGGAAATACTAAAATCAAATCAACTAAGTGATGAAGCTTATAGTTACTTGATTAAAAGTATAATTTGGAAATTTCTAGATTTGAATATGGACTTATTATCAAGTATTAAAGTTGATGAAATCTTAGCAAATCAAAAAACAACTCTAAATCAAACTATAATTAATAGTCTTAAAAAGAATTTTCCTGAGAAGCAAATTAAACTAATTGAAAGTTTTAGAGATGAGTTTTTAGAAAAATACGAAGAGCTTACTTTGGATGAGGATAATTATACTCAAATCCTAGAATCAAACAAATTTAGCAAAGGTGAAAAAGTTTCAATAATTGAAACAATAGATTTGACATTATTGGAAAGTGAAGAATTGGTTCATAAAATTATTGCTTTATATATAGATATTGAAGATAATATTTCAAAAGATTTATTTGATAAATTATTTGAAATTAGCGACCGTGAGAATGCTTTAAAGCTACTAACAAAACAAATACCCAAATTAAGTAATGATGAGATTTCAACCTATTTAAATCGGTTTCAAGGGCAGTATCCAAAGTTAACTGAAATAAGTGCAAGACCTTTGAAGATGCCTAATAATGTTATTAATCAAAATCTTGTAATAGCATTGGAACTGAAACAGTATATTTCTTCAAAACATATCCTTGATAAGGAAATAAAAGTAAATCGGAAAAGAAAAATAAAATGACCTATTTACCCCAAAACCCACCATCTCAAGAAAGTCTATTTTGATTTATTGAAAAAATGGAGAAATTTCGACACATTAAAAAAATACACCGAAAAAACGCAATATTTTCGACATATCCCATAACCTATGAGTAAAAAACAGAGAAATTTACCCATAGCTCAAAACCTATGTCAAAAAAACTAAAAAATTTACACATTACAAAAGGCAAAATTTGGAAAGCAAAATAAACAGAATAACAGACATATTAAGAAGAGATGATGGGATTAGTGGTGCTATGATGTACACTGAGCAGATCTCTTGGATACTTTTTCTAAAGTTTTTAAGTGATTTAGAAGATGCAAAAGCTGATGAAGCGTTGCTTATCGGGCAGGAATATACCTACATTTTAGATGATAAATTTAAGTGGAGTAATTGGGCATGTCCTAAAAAAGATGGGAAGATTGACCTTATCAATGCTAAGAGCGGTGAAGACCTTTTAGAGTTTACAAATAAAGAGCTGTTTCCTTATCTTAAAGGGTTCAAATCAATTACTCAAGACCCAAAATCTATCAAGTATAAGATAGGTGCTATCTTTGAGTATTTGGACAACCGTATCGCAAATGGGCATACTCTTAGAGAGGTGTTAGACATCATTGATTGTTTAGATTTTCACAATCAGGCATACCTGTTTCAACTCTCGCTTATTTATGAAAAACTTCTCAAAGACATGGGGAGTGACGGCGGTAACAGCGGAGAGTTTTATACTCCTCGTCCGCTTATCAAAGTCATTGTCGATGTGTTAGACCCAAAAGTTGGGCAGACCATTTACGACCCTGCCGTGGGAAGCTGCGGATTTCTCATCGAAGCGTACAACCACATACGCTACACCGACATAAAAGCGAACAAACAGCGAGAACTCTCAACAGAGCAGTTGAAGTTTTTAAACGAAGACACTTTTTTCGGCAATGAAAAAACTCCGCTCTCCTATGTCATGGGCGTTATGAATATGATACTCCACGGAGTCGAATCGCCAAACATCGCAAAAGCAAATACTCTCACAAAAGACATACGAGGCTTGGAAGAAAAAGATAGATTTGACTGCATCTTGGCAAATCCTCCTTTTGGCGGAAAAGAGAACGACAGCATCCAACAAAATTTCCCTATCAAATCTAATGCTACCGAGTTACTGTTTTTACAACACATGATGAACTATCTTAAACTTGGTGGCAGATGTGGTGTAGTTATTCCTGAAGGTGTTTTATTTCAAACAAACAATGCCTTTCAATCAGTTAAACAAGAGCTTTTAGAGCGTTTTAATGTACACACGATACTTAGTGTGCCATCAGGGGTATTTTTGCCGTACAGCGGCGTTAAAACGAATGTCATCTTTTTCGATAGAAACGGCTCGACCTCGGAGATATTTTATTACGAACTCAATCCCTCATCCAAACTTACGAAAAATAAACCCATCAACAATGACCACTTCAAAGAATTTTTGTCCGTATGGAAAGATAGAACCATCACAGAAAACAGTTGGATTGTAAATATTAACGATATAAAAGATTTTGACATATCTGCGAAAAATCCAAATCGCAATGAAGCAATAGAACATAAATCACCGATTGAGTTAGTGGAAAACATCAAACTCAACAATAACGAAATAAATGATTTGATGGATGAAATTGAGGCTATATTAATTGGAAAAGATATCAATGAGTGAGTTGTATGAACTTCCGAATGGATGGGAGTGGAAAAAATTAGGGTCACTATCAACTACAACGAGTGGGGGAACTCCAAAAAGAAATGAAAAATCTTATTGGAATGGAAATATTGGTTGGTTAAAAAGTGGTGAACTTAATGATGGCTATATTGATAAAGTAGAGGAGCTGATTACGGAAGAAGGATTAAAAAAATCTTCTGCTAAATTATTTCCAAAAGGAACATTACTTATAGCTATGTATGGAGCTACAGTAGGCAAATTAGGAATTTTAGATATTGAAACAACTACCAATCAAGCAATATGTGGGATTTTGAATGATAAAAAAATGTTTATTACCAAATATATGTTTTATTTTTTGAAAAGTATCAAAGAAAAAATGCTTATTGATTCATTTGGTGGAGCACAACCAAATCTAAGCCAAACATATATAAAAGATATAGATATCCCCCTCCCACCACTCTCAGAACAACAAAGAATAGTTTCTAAATTGGATTTACTCTTTGAAAAAATAGATAAAGCAATAGCCCTACATCAAAAAAATATAGATGAAGCTAATGTATTTATGGGAAGTGTTTTGAATGATGTTTTTGGAGAGCTAAAAATCAATAAAACAATTCCACTAAAAGATATTACAACAAAAATTGGAAGCGGTGCAACTCCTAGTGGTGGGCAAAAGGCATATAAAACTGAAGGTATAAGTTTAATTAGAAGTATGAATGTTCATGATAATGGTTTTAGAATAAAAGGTTTAGCTTTTATAGATGGTGAACAAGCAAAAAAACTTGATAATGTAACTATTGAAGAGAATGATATACTATTAAATATTACGGGTGCTTCTGTAGCTCGTTGTTGTATAGTAGATAAAGATTATTTACCTGAAAGAGTCAATCAACATGTTTCAATTTTAAGATTAAAAGATGGAATGATTCCTAGTTTTTTACATTATTATTTAATTAGCCCATCAATAAAATCAGATTTACTTTTCAGTTCTTCTGGTGGTGCAACAAGAGAAGCTATTACAAAAAGTATGCTTGAAGAATTTCAGGTTCCCGTTGTATCACTTTCTATTCAACAAAAAACAGTCAAATATCTGAATGAAATCTCACAAAAAATAGAAAAAGTTAAATCAGTTCAAAAAGAAAAAATGGCAAATCTAAAAGCATTAAAAGCTTCTATTTTGGATAGTGCGTTTAGGGGAGCGTTGTAACACTCAAGCACTCTCTACCGAAGCCAAGGCATCGGTTCCTTCTATATTTTGGCATGTGGAAATAAAGTGAACTTTAATATTTCCACATGCCAAACTCCAAACTATGGCAGATTAAAAATTAAATAGTATAATCCTAACAATGAAATATATACTTTTGATTTTTACACTTATCTTGAGTGCTTGTAGTGTGAAGAGCTATGAACACACTTCTTCTAAGATTATCATCATCAAATCACCCAAACTTAAGTTCGCTGACCTTGGTTATATTCGTAATAGCGGCAAGAGCGTGGAGCTTGAACTTTTTGTGGCGGGCAAGGCAGTAGAGAAAATCACGCTCAATCATCGTGTTTGTACGAGTGAAGGGTGTATGGACAAAAGAAGTTTTAACAAAGAGTATTTGAGTGCCGCTTACCCTGATGATATGTTGCAAAACATCCTTCTTGGTCGTCCGATTTATGCTGGGCTAAAGCGGGTTCAAACGGCAGATGGGTTTGAGCAAAGGGTTGAGACTCAGCATGTGGAAATAACATACAGTGTAAATCCACATGCCATTTATTTTAAAGACACAAAGAACAAAATTTTAATAAACATAAAAGATATGGAGCAAAGAAGATGAGTAAAAAGTTTGTAGGCGCACACACTTCGGCAAGCGGTGGTGTTTTTAACGCAGTAACAAATGCAGAGGCAATAGGTGCAAAAGCTTTCGCGCTTTTTACAAAGAACCAGAGACAGTGGGTTGCAAAAGAGTTAGATACGCAGACGATAGATAAGTTTAAAGAGGCACTGCAAAAGAGCGGGATTTTACCAAAGCATGTTCTCCCTCATGACTCTTACCTTATAAACCTTGGAAATCCAGAGGCTGACAAACTGGAAAAATCGAGAGAAGCCTTTATAGATGAACTCCAAAGATGTGCGCTTTTAGGACTCGACAGACTCAACTTTCACCCTGGGAGTCACTTAAAAAAAATTTCGCCAGAGGCATGTTTGGACACGATAGCGGACTCTATCAATATCGCACTTGAGAAAACAAGCGAAGTGAGTGCCGTTCTTGAAAACACGGCAGGGCAGGGAAGTAACCTCGGCTGGCGTTTTGAGCATCTCGCGCACATCATAGACAAAGTCGAAGACAAATCCCGCATAGGTGTTTGCATAGATACCTGCCACATGTTCACAGCAGGATATGACATCCGAACAAGAGAAGCGTATGATAAAACTTGGGCGGAGTTTGAAAAGATAGTCGGGTTTAAATACCTCATGGGAATGCACATCAACGACTCTAAACCAGACTTAGGCTCACATGTAGATAGACACCACTCACTAGGTCTTGGAAAAATAGGGCTAGATGCTTTTAAATTTATTATGAATGATGCGCGAATGGATGATATTCCTCTTATTCTTGAAACTATTGATGAGACAATTTGGAAAGATGAGATTGAACTTTTATATTCGTTTGAACTTTAAGTTTAGATTGAGTAATATCGTTCCAGAAATTTCCTTAGGAGGAGTTAAGATGAATAAAATTGCTCTATTATCACTAGCAGCAGCTTCTGTTTTAATGGCAGGAGGATATAAAATACCAGAGACTTCCCTTAATGGAGTTGCTTTGAGTGCGGCAAATATTGCACACAACAAAAGTGCGGATGCAGCTTACTATAATCCTGCAAATATGGTTTTTATGGAAAATGCAAGCTATTTAGAAGTGGATTTGACTTCTATTGGTTTGGATCCTGTGAATTATACTGGAACACATGCTGGCACGGCTTCTTATGTACATAACATTGACGCACAAAGTGAGAGCTTTATTCTTCCATCTGTTCATTATGTATCTGGCAAAGCTGGTGAAGCTCGCGTTGGTCTAAGTATAGTAGTTCCTGGCGGTTTATCAAAGCGATGGAGTACACAACCAGCGAAAAGCACAGCCGAAGAGTTTACACTTCAAGTAGTTGAAATCAATCCGAGTGTGGCTATTCCTCTGAGTGAAAAAGTTGCACTTGGCTTTGGATTTAGAATTGTTCATTCTTCAGGTATCGTAAAGGCATCTGGCACGCACCCAACGTATGGCGCATACTCTCAAGATATGAAAGGCGATTCGATAGACTTCGGCTACAACTTGGCGCTTGCATATAAGCCGACTTCACAACTCGATGTTGCTTTAACATACCGTTCAGAGGTTAAATTAACAGAAGATGGAAGTGCAGATTTATCTATGCCTCTTGCAGGTGTAGCAGCAAACAATTATGCTGCACAAGTAACGATTCCACTTCCTGCAACTGCTTCTGTCGCACTTGCATACACTTTGCCTTCAAAAACAACAGTAGAGTTCGTCTATGAAAGAAATATGTGGTCCGCGTATAAAACATTAGATTTTAACTATACGAATGCTTATGCAGAGGGTGCATTTGGAACGGCTAAAACTAAAGATTGGAAAGATACAGATACATTTCGTTTAGGTATTACCCAAAATTTAGATAAGATGACTTTAATGGCGGGTGCTGTTTATGATAAATCACCAACTCCAGACGCAACTCTTGGGTTTGAGTTACCAGACTCTAACAGCCTTTCAGTCTCTTTAGGTGGGCGTTACCAAATGAGCGAAGCAGTAGATATTGGCTTATCTGCGCTTTACTCAATGAGAGAGAGTCGTACAGTAAGTAACACCTCTATCAGTGGTGAATTTACAAACTCAAACGTACTTATAGTTTCAGCGGGCGTTGGCTATAAATTTTAAGGGATTATTTGAAAACATTAGTTGATTTTTTACAGACAAACGAGATTGAAAAATCTCAAATATTTTTACATTTAAAGTGCAGTAATGCTGAGGCACTTAAGCTTCAGTACTTAGCGAAAAAGTATATGCAGGGTCAGGACGATGTTCTTGTGTTAGACCTTTTGCAAGACCTTCATGAGGGTGATAACTATGAGTATCTTGACCACTTACAAGAGGTTAAAATCCTCTTAGAACTTGGCTGGCTTCATCAACAAAGTTTTACTCCTATGAAAATCTCTGAAGTCACTCCACTAGAACTTTTAAATACAGCCGTTGGACTCTCTCCCTCGTTCTTAAAACTTTTACAAGATGGTACACTTGAATCTGACTTGCCTGAAATCAAGCCTTATGCTGACCACTTGGAGTACCTTCAAGACCAGTTTTTCAGAATAGAGCTTTATCAAAAAATGAGCAGTATTCGTCAAAATGTGCATGAACACTCTTTAGGCATTGACAGAATCCAACACAAGCTTAAACTACTTGAACAACGTATAGAAGAGAGAGTAAAACAGACTGCCGAAAATCTTGTTTTAGATAAATTTTTTAAACAGAAGAAGTTAAATAATTACGAGCAGGTTATTTTCATCGCTCTTCTTCGCGAAGAGTATAGTGCAACCGATGCAACTTTGCGAGAGATGAACACGCTGATAGATTTAATCTCATTTGATGAGTATGAGCGAATTAAAAACCGCTCACTTTTAGAAGAGGGTTCTAACTTAGTTGGAGATGGCATCATCGATTATGAAGAGATGTTAAACCCTTTTGGTGGAATTTCTCGTGCTTTTTACATCGTTGATGAGGTTCTTCAAGGGATTATCCATCCACAAAAAAGTAAAAAAGTAACACGATTAAAACTCAATGCACTTGTCCAAGAGCAAGATATTTTTGAACTTGTTGATAGTGAAACATCGCTTGAAGATGTCATCCTGAACAAAAAAACAGAAGAGACCCTCGAAAACCTTATGCGCCAAGTCGATAAAGAGGTTATCAACCGCCTTGTAAAATGGGGTGTTAAAGATAAAAAGAGTGGAATTGACGCGCGAATCATTTTTTATGGTGCGGCTGGAACAGGGAAGACGATGACAGCCTACTCTCTTGCAAAATCACTCAAACGACTAGTTTTAGCTTTTGATTGTTCTAAGATTTTGTCTATGTATGTGGGTGAGAGTGAAAAAAATGTGCGTAAGATTTTTGACACCTTTTATGATTTATGTGAAAAAACAAAAACAGAGCCAATCCTGCTTTTAAATGAAGCAGACCAGTTTTTGAGTTCGCGTTCAAGTGGCATAAGTTCAAGTGCCGACCAGATGCATAACCAGATGCAAAACATCTTTTTAGAGCAGATTGAAAACTTAGAGGTATGCTTATCGCGACAACGAATCTGTTGGAAAATATCGATAAAGCCTTCTCAAGAAGATTTAACTATAAGATAGAGTTCAAAAGACCTGATGAAGCGCAAAGAGTGGAACTTTGGAAAAAAATGCTCCCTCTTGATGCTCCCTATGAGAAAGATTTTGATCCACTGCCTTTGTCAAAGTATGCACTTACAGGCGGGCAAATCAATCTCATTGTAAAAAATACAGCCTACAAAGTTGCAGTTCGTGAGAACCCACTCTTTACACAAGAAGACTTCATCCAAGAGATTCAAAGAGAAAAAGATGCAAACTTTGATAGTGAAAAATCTGTGGGATTTATTAACAAATAAATCTCAGAGTCTCTTCTATCACAGTCCAAACAACTGCTACGCTAATCTACTAAGTCCACATGCCAAGATTTCCACATTTGGCATGTGGAAATATCACAGCATAATCCAAACATACAATCCAATGCATTCCCAGAGTGCTTAAAAAATATTCGTTTTATTTATAAATGTTGATAAATTAAGATAGAATAATAAAAAAAATTTGAGGAAGAAAATATGGCAGGAAAATTTAGACTTGTAACAAGAAGTGATATGGATGGTTTGGTATGTGCGGTTATACTAAAACAACTAGATATGATTGATGAAATCACCTTTGTTCACCCTAAAGATATGCAAGATGGCATTATTGAGATTACTTCAAATGACATCATTACAAATTTACCTTACTCTGAAAATGCACACATCGTCTTTGACCATCACGAGAGTGAGGCTATGAGAAATGGTAAGGCTGATAACTATTTTATTGACCCAAAAGCGCCAAGTGCTGCTAGAATCGTCTACGAATACTACGGCGGGGCAGAAAAACTGCCAGCAGTTTCTCCTGATATGATGTTAGCTGTGGACAAAGCGGATGCTGCTCAATTTAGCATAGAAGATATTTTAAATCCTAAAGGGTGGGAGCTTTTAAGCTTTTTGATGGATTCTAGAACAGGTCTTGGAAGATTTCGAGAGTTCACTGTATCGAACTATCAACTTATGATGAATCTTATTGACTACTGTATCAACCATACGATTGACGAAATCATGCAACTTCCAGATGTAGTGGAGAGAGTAGAGCTTTTTAACAAATATGCAGAGGATTTTAAAGAGCAACTTCAAAGATGCTCAAAGGTTTATGACAACCTAATTGTACTTGATTTAAGAGATGAAGAAATCATCTACCCAGGGAATCGTTTTATGATTTACGCACTTAATCCAGAAACAAATATCTCCATCCACGTACTCTGGGGCTTTAAAAACCAAAACACAGTATTTGCAACTGGAAAATCTATAGTCAATAGAACTTCAAAAACAAACATTGGCGAGTTAATGCTCAAAAATGGCGGTGGCGGACACTCTGCTGCGGGAACTTGTCAAATAGACAATGACAAAGCAGAAGATATTTTAAAAGAGCTTATCGAAGCTATTACGAACGACGGTTAATCCAAACTTGAGGGAGCGTTCAGGCTTCCCTCTAAAGAAGAACAATGTAACACAACAGTAACCATCTAGTAACCCCTTTGTAACATGTTTTATGCAAAATTACAGCATTAATTGTTTGCAAAAGGAACTATGGATGCAAAATTTTTCTACAAAATTGACTACTCACCTCTTTAAAAAATATAATGTTAAAGCTATCGATGCTCAGTTAATCATAGAAGATGAATGGGATTATATTGAAGAAGAGTATTATAACAATTCGACTGTTGAGTCTGTTGCTAAAGATTTGATTGCTATGTATATGGTTGCATAATCATGGCTATCTCAATTGAAACATATTTCCAGCACAATTATCCCTCGTTTGAGAGGTTGCCACAAATCGTTCGAGATGGGCTCCTCACACTCTTTAAAAAACTTTCTCACGAAGATGAGATAAATCTTTTTTTACAAAAAAATAAGCATGCTACAGCCTTTGATTTTATAGAAGCGATTTTAGAATACTTCAATATAGATATAAACATAAACAAAAATCAACTCGCAAGAATTCCTGCTTATGGAAGAGTTGTTATTATCGCAAATCACCCTTTAGGCGCATTAGATGCACTTGCACTGCTTAATGTTGTAAAGGATGTCAGAAAAGATGTCAAGATAGTTGCCTCTAACTTTTTGAGTGAATTTGAGAATATCAAAGATGTACTCATCCCTATAGAAAATGTAAGAAACAAGATGGAAAGAGCTTCTGTGGAAGCTATCTATGATGCGCTTAAAAAAGAGCAAGCTGTTATCATTTTTCCTTCAGGTGAAGTGAGCCGTGCGCGTCCAAGTGGCATACAAGATACAAAATGGCAAAAAGGATTTTTAAGAGTAGCTTCTAAAATGCAAGCGCCTATTCTTCCTATCCATATTGATGCAAAAAATTCAAAGAGTTTTTACTTCCTCTCTATGCTTAACAAATCTTTAGCGACTGCGACAATTCCACATGAGATGTTTAAATACAGAGATAAGAATATATCTTTTAATATTGGAAAATCTATTCCTTATGAGAGTTACAACTTGCCTTCCTTGCCAAGTATGGATGTGGTAAAACTTCTGCGTAAACACTTCTATCTCTTTGCAAAAAAGAATAAGTCCATTTTTAAAACACACAATGCAATCTCTCTGCCTGAAAACAGACAAGAGCTTAAACACGAACTCCAAAATGCACAAACGCTTGGAGAGACAAAAGATGGCAAAAAAATTTATCTCTACTCCAACGAAGAGGAGAATGTTATCTTAAAAGAGATAGGTCGATTACGAGAGATTAGCTTTCGACAAGTCAAAGAGGGGAGTGGAAAAAAGCGTGATTTAGATGAGTTTGATTACTCTTATGAGCATATTATTCTTTGGGATGATAAAGATTTAGAGATAGTCGGTTCCTACCGTATAGTTAAAGCAAAAGAGATTATAGAAGTATTTGAAGTGGAAGGACTTTACACAGCAACTCTTTTTGATTACAAAGAGGGATTTTCAAAATATTTCAATGAAGGCATCGAGCTAGGTCGTAGTTTTGTTCAGCCAAAATATTGGAACTCAAGAGCACTCGATTATCTTTGGCAGGGAATAGGGGCTTATGTAAAAGCTAATCCTGATATTCGTTATCTCTTTGGACCTGTAAGTATCTCACGTTCTTATGATGACAATGCCGTCTCTCTGCTCGTCTATTTTTACATGAACTATTTTGGTGCAAAAAGCAGAGATGTTCTCCACCGTGATAGTTATATTATCACAGATGAAAATAGGAGTAAATTTGAAACATTGTTTGTACATAATGATTTTGAAGAAGACCTTCTTACGCTCAAAAGTGAACTTCAACTCGGTGGATATGCAATACCAACACTCTATAAACAGTATAGTGATTTATGCGAAGAGGATGGAGTGGAGTTTATGGATTTTGGAATAGATAAAGAGTTTGATAACTGCGTGGATGGTTTCATAGTAGTGGATGTGCAAAAACTAAAACCCATTAAAAGAAAGCGCTATTTTGAAGCTTAATTACTTAAAAATAAAATAAGATAGAATAGAGCTATAAAATATAGTTATAAAACTTCAATTCAAATATTGTTAATTACAAATCTACACACCACTTTCCACATGCCAAATCTAATGTTGCGATTAGTAACATTGGCATAGAGTTCCGCCCTCTCTTTCTTTTGTTTAATACTCTTTTTGTTATAGTGCATCAACTGTTTTTTTCAATAAATACTTGATGAAATCGTAGTGTTTTTGAGAGTATTATAAAACAAATTATCCATAGAACTATATTTTCAGGGATGTAGTTTTAAATATAAAGGTAGGTTATATGGAGCATATTGCTACAGCAAATCCGTATTTTGGGGTTTTTGTACTTTTCGTTATAACATTTGGTGCTTTTACAGCGACAACGATAATCGCACGTTTAGCGAGTCGTGCGTTAGCTGCAAAAGATGCTGAAAAGATTAAACTTTCAGTTTATGAGTGTGGTCCAGAGATCACGAAGCAACCCAATAGAATTTCACCACAATTTTACTTGTTTGCATTACTTTTTCTACTTTTTGATGTTGAAATTGTATTTATGTTTCCGTGGGCAGTAGATTTTAAACTGCTTGGTTGGTTCGGCTTCGCAGAGATGATTATGTTTATTCTCTTGCTGGCAATAGGTTTTGTATATGCATGGAAAAAAGGAGCGCTTGAATGGCACAACATAAAGTAAATTATACACAAGACGGCGGTTTGCCGGTTGCACTTACGAGTATTGACAAAGTAGTAAACTGGGGACGTTCAAACTCTCTTTGGGCACTTACTTACGGTTTAGCTTGTTGTGGTATTGAGATGATGGCATCTGGTGCTTCAAGATATGACTTTGACCGTTTTGGAACAATCTTCCGCGCATCTCCTCGTCAGGCAGATGTTATGATAGTTGCAGGTACGCTTACTAAGAAACATGCTGAGTTCATCAAAAGACTTTACGATCAGATGACTGAGCCTCGTTGGGTTATCTCAATGGGTTCATGTGCAAATACAGGTGGTATGTTTAACACTTATGCAACGGTTCAAGGAGCGGATAGAATCATTCCTGTTGATTTATATCTTCCTGGTTGTGCACCACGTCCTGAAACACTTCAATACGGCGTAATGTTGCTACAGAAAAAAATCCGTGCAAATAAAGCTGGAAATGCACAAAAACCAAAGAGGTTAATGTAATGAGAGAGTACACATCTAAAGAGAATGTTCAAGCAAAAGCATACTATACAGATAGATACTATGTTGCTCCACAAGTACCTAAGCATGATGTTGCAACAGATGCAGTTTTTGCGAAAGATTTAGAGGCGATTAAGAGTAAATTTGAAGTAAGTGATGCATATATCCAAGCTGGACAGATGATTGTTTATATCCAGGCAAGTGACAACTATGCTGTTTTAGAACTTATGAGAGATACTCTAGAGTATACACAACTCTCAGAGCTAAGTGCTATTGATTGGTTAGCTAAAGATAACACTTTTGAGGTCTTTTACCAAATGCTTAGTATGAATAAAAGAAAAAGAGTTCGTATCAAGTGTGTTCTTCAAAATGGACAAGCTATAAATTCTGTTGAGAAACTTTTCCGTAGTGCAGACTGGTCTGAGAGAGAGATGTATGACATGTTCGGGATTATTGCAAACGGACACCCATTTATGAAAAGAATCCTAATGCCTTACGATTGGCAAGGGCATCCACTTCTTAAAACTTACCCACTTCAAGGGGATGAGTTCGCTGCTTGGTATGAAGTAGATAAGATTTTCGGAAAAGAGGCAAGAGATGTTATCGGGCCTGAATTACGTGATACAGCAAGAGTAGATAGATACGATTCAGAGAGATTCGCTCGTTTAGGATATGAAGTCTCAAAAGGCACGGAAATAACAGGTAATGAACCTAAAAATGAACAAAGCTACCAAGAAGAGGGTGGCGTGTTCTTGATTAAAAAATTTGATAAAAAGTCATCAGTAGTTATTGATGACCCTCAAAGATAGGGTGGCGAAAATATGGCACAAGTAAAAAATAGATTATCACCGTTTTTTGAAAATATAACTTTTGATAGAGAAGACAATGAACTCGTCCTGAACTTTGGTCCTCAACATCCATCTGCTCACGGACAACTTCGTTTGATGCTTCACCTTCAACAAGAACAAATTATAAAAGCACATCCTGATGTAGGATACCTTCACCGTGGTATGGAGAAGATGGCTGAGAACATGATATACAATGAGTTCATGCCTACAACAGACCGTATGGATTATATTGCTTCTTCTTCAAATAACTATGGTTTTGCATTAAGCGTTGAAAAACTTATCGGTTTAGAAGTTCCTCGTCGTGCAAAAGTTATTCGTATGATGCTTTTAGAGATTAACCGTTTAATGTCTCACCTATTCTGGCTAGCAACTACAGCACTAGATATTGGTGCAATGACAGTTTTCCTTTTTGCGTTCCGTGAGAGAGAGTATCTTATGGATATTATCGAGGGATATTGTGGAGCTAGACTTACACATGCAGCAATTAGAATTGGTGGTGTTCCTTTAGATATTCAAGATAGCTTTATTGAGCAACTAAGAACATTCTTAGATAAACTTCCAGCGAATATTAAAGATTATGAAGATTTACTTGATACGAACCGTATCTGGTTAATGAGAATGGAAGAAGTTGGTACTATTTCTAAAGAGATGGCACTTTCATGGGGTTGTACAGGTCCAATGCTTCGAGCTTCAGGTGTTGCTTGGGATATTCGTAAAGAGGAGCCTTATGAGTTATACGATTAAGTAGAGTTCAATGTTCCTTACTCTGATAAGGGTGATAACTTTGCACGTTACCGTATCTACATGGAAGAGATGAGAGAATCTGCAAAAATTCTTTATCAAACAATTGCTATGTATGAAGAGTGTGTAAAGAAAAATGAGACTGAATTAATGGCGCATGCACCTAAATATATCTCTGCTCCTAAGCTTGATATTATGACGCAAAACTACTCTTTGATGCAACATTTTGTTCTCGTAACACAAGGGATGAGACCTCCTGTTGGAGAGGTGTATGTAGCAACTGAATCACCAAAAGGTGAACTTGGTTTCTTCATCAACTCTCAAGGTGGACCATACCCATACAGACTTAAACTTCGTGCTCCATCATTCTGGCACACAGGAATTTTAACTGACCTTTTACCAGGTCACTATATTCCAGATGTTGTTTCTATTATAGGAACTACAAACATCGTATTTGGTGAGGTTGATAGATGATGAGCGTAAGAAAAAGCAAACTGCTTTGTTTTTTTAGCGAAGAAAGCAGAAGTGATGTGCGTAGCACCACTGTAGCACAATTGGTTAACGGAGTTAAGTAATGAAAAGATATGATTTAAGACATTTAAAAAAACAATTTGAGCCAAGAATGAAAGAAATTTTGGATTCTCATAAAGCAGGCGAAGTTGCAATATTTTTATTTGAAGTAGGTGATTCTACACCTATTCAAAGATCAGCTGACTTAGTAAAAGAGTGTGGATATGAGTTAATGAACTCTCTAAAATTTAACGAAGTCGATTGGACTATCGTTTGCAAAAAGTAAGAATTGAGTTTTGAGTAAAGTTTATTTTTCTACTTGGAATGGGGAGCTTATAAATAATGTAGGCAAACCAGAAGAAGAGTGGGAAGAATCAGCATATAATCTCCCTGCGCAATATGATAGCCATCGTGAGTCGAAAGCCTTTATCGGTTGGGATGGTGTTTCATTATTTAACGCAGATGTAGATGTAATACGCCTAGCTATGGAATATGCTGCTCAGTACCAAGAGTATTCTGAGGCATGTGGAAGATGTGCGCCTGGAAGATGGGGTGGCAGAATCCTCTATGATCAGCTTGATAAAATAGCGCGTGGCGAAGGAAATATAGCTGATTTAGACCACTTGAGAGAGATTGGTAAAAGTATGCAACTAACTTCTAAATGTGAGATAGGTAAAACAGTTCCAAATCCTATAATTGATTTAATGAATCACTTTGAGGATGAGTTCTTAGATTGTATTAACAATCAAAAACCATCGAAACATTATAATGAGAGTGTTGGATATATAGCTAAAATAACTGCACCTTGTACAGATGCATGTCCTGCACACGTAGATATACCTGCCTATATTGAAGGTGTAAGAGATTTAAAACTTGAGGACTCTTTAAAAGCAACACGCCAAACTATGCCACTTGCACATGTTTGTGGTCGTGTTTGTCCTCATCCATGTGAAGATGCGTGTAGAAGAACGAACCTTGATGCGCCTATCGCTATTATGGAGTTAAAGCGTATCGGTTCTGATTATGAAACAGATCATGGTTTTGGTTTTTTTCATCCAATGAAAAAGGCAAAAAGCATAGGTAAAAAAGTGGCTGTTATCGGTGCTGGACCTGCTGGTCTTACAACTGCTTATTACCTTGCTGCAGATGGTGTTGAAGTAGATGTTTATGAAGAACTTCCTGTTCTTGGTGGTGAAGTTGCAGTGGGTGTTCCTGAGTATAGAATGCCAATTGATAAGTACAATCAAGATATAGAGTGTGTTCGTGATATGGGCGTAAACTTTATCACCAACTCAAAAATAAATGCAGATGATATGCGAAGATTTGAGACAGAGTATGATGCGACTATGGTTGCAACTGGAACACGTATCTCTAAAAAAATCCGTTGTGACAACGAAAGACCAGAGATAGAGGGTTATTGGTCAGCGATAGAGATGCTTGACCAAATCAATCTTTGGGAAAAATATGGCATCGGAAAGAGAGTTGATTTAACAGGTAAAACGCTTGTCTGTGTCGGTGGTGGATTTACTTCTATGGACGTTGTAAGATGTGCTATCCGTGCGAATGCTAAAAAAGTCTATATGATTTATCGTAGAGATGAGAAAACCATTATTGGAAATACAACTTACGATGAGTATCATGAAGCAGTGGAAGAGGGTGTTGAATTTCTTTTCCACTCTGCCGTTGATAAGATGATTGATGAAGGAGATGTTTTAAAATCTCTTTTAGTGGATAAATATGAACTTGTGCCAGATCCAGATGGTGGGCGTCCTCAACTTCTGAAAATTGAAGGAGAGTCATATATGATTGAGACTGATTATTTAATTCCTGCTGTTTCACAGGATGCGGATTTGAGTCTTTTGCCTCCTGAGTGGTCGATTGAGATGACATAATGGGCAACGATAAAAACAAATGGTAAAGATTATATGACATCACGAAAAGGTATCTTTGCTTCAGGGGATTGTGAATATGGTCCAATGACGATTGTGAATGCAGTCGGGCAGGCGAAGCGTGCCGCTTCTGTTATGACAAGATACCTGCAAACAGGTGAAATAAGCTTAAGTGATGATGAGATTATGGAAGACCATCTTCGTAAGCTTCGTGTCTATGATAAAAAAGAGAAAGTGAGCGGATGGTTACCTGGTGTGCCACGTGCAAAAAGTGCCGTACTGAGTGTAGATGAACGAAAATATAATAACAAAGAGGTTAATTTTGGTTTTTCACAAGAAGAGGCTATCTCAGAGGCTGAGCGTTGTATGCGATGTTATTATATCGCTATGATAGCAACGTGAGAGGGTTCAATGAATGATTAATTTTGTAATTAACAATATTCCAGTAATCGCACAAAAAGGCGAGTCTATTCTTCAGGTAGAAGACGCGAGGGTATCTACATCCCTACAATGTGCTATTTAGCAAAAACAACGCCAAACGCTTCATGTAGAATGTGTTCTGTAGAAGCAAAAGGGGTGGATGGCTTTGTATTGAGTTGTAATACTCCTCCGATAGAAGGTCTTGAAGTAACAACGGATTCAGATGCACTCTATAAAGAGCGTCAAAATATTATGAAGCTTTATAATGTAAACCACCCTTTGCAATGTGGCGTTTGTGATAAGAGTGGCGAGTGTGAACTTCAAAATAAAACTTTAGAGTTCTCAGTAGCAGAACAATCTTTTGCAGCAAAAGAGCAAAAAAGAAAGAAGAAACAGTGGGGTGTTTTGAGTTATGACCCTTATCTCTGTATTTTATGTGAAAAATGTACGGCTGTTTGTAATGAAGTTGTAGGGGCAGAAGCACTCTACATTAAGCCAGGTGGATATAAATCTGCGATAGACAATGACTACGCACAATGTATTCAGTGTGGAGAGTGTATCGCTGTTTGTCCAGTTGGAGCTATGGCAAGTTCAGATTTCAAATATAACTCAAACGCATGGGAACTCAAAAAAGTTCCTTCTGCATGTGCACATTGTAGTAGTGCATGCTCTTTAAATTATGAAGTGAAACATGTTGGAGTGGGTGCGCACGAAAGTGAAAAAATTATCTATAGAGTTACAAATGAGCATGACCATGACTCACTTTGTGGGGCTGGAAGATTTGGTTTTGATTTTGAAAATCGTGTGACTGCAAAAGATGAAAAAGCTTTTTCAAATGTTCTTAAAGCTTTTGAATATGCAAAAACGATTCGTTTTAGTTCAATGATTACGAATGAAGAGGCGTATATCCTTCAAAAGCTCAAAGAGAAGCATGGTTATAGACTTATAAATGATGAATCAAGAGCGTATCAGAAGTTTATTCAAGCCTACTCTTTGGCATGTGGAAACTCTTTGTATAGTGCTAACCTTGATTTAATATCTAAGAGTGATTATGCAGTTACTTTGGGGTGTTCAATATCAAGTGATAATCCTATGGTTCGTTTTGCTCTGGCTCAAGCTGTGAAAAGAAATAAAGCATATGTCGCAATGATGCACCCAATCGAAGATGAGAGTATTAGAAATATTGTAAGCCAACATTTTAAGCATGAAGTAGGCTCTGAAGAGGGACTTTTGGCAATGTTGTGTGAGTGCTTTGTAAATGTTGAGGGTAAAAAAGAGCATCAAGATTTCTTTGATTCACTCGATGGCGGTTACATCAGTGGTGAGAGTAGTATCGGGGAAGAGGAGTTTGAGTTATTAGCAGGGAAGAAAAATCGTAAGAAAGCACCTGTTTTGATTCTTGGTGCTGACCTTTACGCACACCCAAGAGCAGAAAATATTGCAAAAATGGCTGGTGTTCTAGACAGTTATAGTGATTTTTCTGTTTTAATTATTCCAAGTGATACGAACACTTTGGGTGTCTCTCTTATCTGTGAACTTGATGAGGAAGCACTCTCTCCTGTTATTGCATACAATGCTTTTGGAGATACTGTTTTAAGTGCACTTGGAGAGGGTGACTTGGATATGCCAGCACTCAATCAGCAAGAGGGAACTTTTACATCTATCGATAAAAAAGTTGTTCCACTCAATGCAGCGCTTCCTTACCAAGGGTATGAGCTTAGCGATATTTCAAATAAGCTAGGTGTGAAGTGTGTCAATGTCATTGACTTTACATCGAAGTTACCTCATGAAAAAGGGTACAAAGCGATTGCATTTGATGATTTACCAAATTACTATCTTAATAGTGGTATTCAAGTGAGAGGCTATCTATTAGATGCAAAAGAGGTAAAAGAGGAGATATCTTTAGAAGAGATCTCCGATATAAAAGAGTTTAACGGAACTGTAATATACAGTTGCAATCCTAATATGCAATTCAACCTTTTTACAGATAAGGCTGAAATTATTGTTGACAAGGCACTCTTGAAAGGTTCGAAGCAGTTTGCGCAAGCTGCTAAAATCAAAGGTGGAGAAAATGTTGAATTTATGCTTGATGGGAAACTATTATCAAGAAAATTTCAAATAGATAATAAGCTTAAGGGGATGATAGCTTATAACGCTAATTTTGATTTAGGTCAAAGAAGTTCTTTATACCGATATCAACAAATTCAATTAGAGAGGGTCCAATGAGTGAAAAAATTACGATAAATATTGATGGCAAAGAGGTAATAACTCAAGAGGGTGAGTTTATCTTAACTGCCGCTAGAGCAAATGATATCTATATACCTGCTATATGTTATTTAACAAGATGTAGTCCCACATTAGCATGTCGTATCTGTCTTGTTGAGTCAGATGGGAAACAGGTTTATGCATGTAATGCTAAAGCTAAAGATGGCATGAATATTACTACTTCTACAGAAACTATAGTGACTGAACGCCGTGCAATCATGGAAGTGTATGATGTCAATCATCCTCTCCAATGTGGTGTTTGTGATCAGTCAGGAGAGTGTGAACTTCAAAACTATACACTTGAAATGGGTGTAGATTCTCAAAGTTATGCGATTAAAGATGTAGATAGAAGTAGTAAGGATTGGGGACATCTGCACTATGACGCATCACTTTGTATTGTTTGTGAAAGATGTACAACTGTTTGTAAAGATATGATTGGGGATAATTCACTTAAGACTGTAGCTCGTGGTGGGGATCCACTGGATGCAGAGTATAAAGAGAGTATGCCAAAAGATGCTTACAGCATGTGGAATAAACTTAACAAGTCTATTATAGGTTTAACAAGTGGCGAAGAGATGCTTGATTGTACCTCTTGTGGAGAGTGTGCTTCTGTTTGTCCTGTCGGAGCTTTGGTGGATACACAATTTATGTATAAATCAAATGCTTGGGAATTAAAACAAATTCCTGCTACATGTGGGCACTGTTCTGCTGGATGTCAAATAACATATGATGTAAAACATACAGATATTGCAAATCCTGAAGATAAAATTTATCGTGTAACAAATGAGTGGAACTATGTCTCTTTATGTGGTGCGGGTCGTTATGGATTTGATTATGAGAACAGAGTAGATGCGAAAGATGAAGTAGCATTTACAAATGCAATAGAAGCTTTTACAAAGGCAGACACTATTGAGTTTACATCTACTATAACAAATGAAGAGGCATATCTCCTTCAAAAGTTAAAAGAGAAAAATGGGTATAAACTTGTAAATAGCGAAGCTAAAGCTTTTCAAGCTTTCTTGAGAGAGTACAGTCAAGTAAGTGGTACAACACTTTATGGAAGTGACTTAAAAGCAGTTCATAACTCAAACTTTGTTATCTCTGTTGGTGCTGCACTCAAAAGTGATAATCCAAATGCAAGATATGCATTGAACAACTCTGTTACAGTAAATAAAGGTGCCGGAATCTATTTTCACCCTGTAAGTGACCCAGTTGTAGAAGGTATGGGTAAAAGTATTATGAGTGTTACACATGCTCCTCTTCAAGAAGAAGCAGTTATGTATCTCATTCTTGACCTTTTTGCTGACAAGTCAAAACTACCAAGCTCTTTAGTAGAGTACTTAGCATCATTTCACTCTCTTAAGACAGTTGTTGTAGAAGAGACTGTTAAAGAGAAAACAGTAGAAATTGTTCAAGTTACAAAACTAAATGAAGAGACTGGCGTAGAAGAGATTTTTGAAGAAGAGAAATCTGTGATGGTTACTAAGAAAATCCAAAAAGATGTAGAAGTGGATGAGAATCGTCTTTTAGCAATGGTTGGGGCATCTGATAAATTTACAGAAGAGTTAGAGAAAAACTTAAACAAAAAAGATACTTTCGCTCTTATTGTAGGGCCAGACTTTTATACACATCCAAACGCTAAAAACCTTGCGCGTTTAGTTGCATTGGTTGAAAAATATAGTGCATTGAATGTAACAATGATTCCTAGCTTAACAAACTCCCTTGGTGTAGCACTTATCTGTGAGCTAGATGATGCAAGAGGTTCTTACACAATCGGTTATAATGTAGAAGCTGACTTTACGCTCTCCGCTTTAGGTGCAGAGATTAAAAAAGATTTAGATATGCCAGCGATAAATCAACAAGAGGGAACACTTACAAGTGTGAACAAACGTGTGAATCCTACGAATGCGGCATTGGCATACAAAGGTTATGAGTTAAATGATATAGCAAATGCATTGGGGATTAAATCTGATAATATTATAGATTATACAGTTTCCTTGCCAGCGGCGAGTGGTTTTAAAGCGCAAGAGTTTGATAGCTTGCCAAATCATTATGAAAACGATGGCTCTGAAGTTCGTGGTTATGTATTAGAAAACGTAGCTGTGAACCAAAGTGGTGATGAGAGTGTAGAGGCGTTGAGTGAGATGAAATTAGATGGAACACTCATCTACCTTGCAAATCCTGTAAGACAATTTAGTGCATTTACTAACAAAGCAACAAATCTTAATGAGGTAAGTGGGCTTTACATGAGTCCAGAGCTTTTAAGTAAATCTGAGTTGAGTGAGGGGGAGAGCGTGAAAGTCAAAAATGAGTTTGGTGAGATAGTTGTTACAATCATCAGTGACAATAAAATCGCTGGGGATATAGCAATCTTACCAACATTTGATTCTAAATTAAATTCAGAGGCACTGTTTAGTTCTTATCGCTTTGCAACAGCTTCAATAGAAAGGGTGTAATATATGGATACAGCATATTTAATAGAAACAGTCATAAAAATCGTTGTTATTTTACTTGTATTTTCTGCTTTAGCGGGTATTGGAACCTATTTCGAAAGAAAGGTTCTTGCATTTATGCAACGTCGTTTAGGGCCAATGAATGTTGGACCTTATGGATTACTGCAAGTTGCTGCAGATGGGATAAAACTCTTTACAAAAGAGGATATTATTCCTGCAAATGTAGTTACGCGTATATTTAAAATTGCACCAGTCATTACAGCTGCTACAGCCTTTTTGGCAGCTGCTGCGATTCCTTTTTTACCGCATTTTACACTTTTTGGATACACAGTCCATCCAATAGTAGCAGATGTAAATATCGGTATATTATATATCTTAGGAATCATGGGAGTTGGCTTATATGGTCCACTTCTTGGTGGTATGGCATCGGCAAATAAATTTGCACTACTCTCAGCGGCTCGTGCTGCTGCTGTGTTTATCTCGTATGAAGTAGTAACAGGTTTGTCTATTTTAGCACCTATTATGATGGTCGGTTCACTCTCATTAATTGATTTTAATAATTATCAGGCTGGAGGAATCGGAGATTGGATTATTTGGTCTCAGCCTGTTGCTTTTATACTCTTTTGGATTGCTGCTTTTGCTGAAACTGGTCGTACACCATTTCACTTAATCGCAAATGATCATGAGATTATTGATGGTTTTGGTACAGAGTACTCTGGTATGAGATGGGGTCTTTTCTTTATTGGTGAATATGCAAATATGTTCTTTATCTCTTTTGTTATTCCATTACTTTTCTTAGGTGGATATGGAGATGGAAGTTTTTTAGGTGCTTTAGCTTTACTTGGAAAAATGGCATTTTTCTTCTTTTTCTTCTTGTGGACAAGAGCTGCTTGGCCAGATATAAGACCTGACCAATTGATGTGGTTATGTTGGAAAGTTTTAATGCCGTTAGCAGTGATTAATGTTGTAATCACTGGTTTTGTGATGATGTTTTAAGGGGATATGAATGAATAATGAGCAATTTAATAACAGAAATGTTACCGATGGCTACTATTTAGTAGATATTGAAGATTATCCTACCGATGGTTGGGGTAAATTTAAAAGAGTAGTCAAAAGAACGTTTAGAGTTGAACTTTTTGTTGGACTTTGGGTCGTTCTTCGTGAGATGATTAAGTTTGATATTCACACAGTGAGTTATCCTGCTGAAAAGATGCCAATTGGTCCTCGTTATCGTGCTGTGCATGAGATGAAAAGATTGTGGGAGTCTGATACTGAGAGATGTATCGGTTGTGGACTTTGTGAAAAAATCTGTATCTCTAACTGTATTAGAATGGACACAAAAATAGATGAAAATTCTCGTAAAGTAGTAAGTGAATACAGTATCAATCTTGGTCGTTGTATCTTCTGTGGTTACTGTGCTGAAGTTTGTCCAGAGTTAGCAATTACACATGGTGGCGAGTATGAAAATGCAAGTGAGCAGAGAGAACATTTTATTATGTTTGAAGACATGTTAACGCCTATAGACAAGATGAAAGATGGTAAGCAGTTGGAATTTGAAGGTTTCGGCGCGATTACCCCACATGAAGATGAGCGTGTTAAAAAAACACCTCTAGCGTATTAAGGAGTTAGGTTATGTTTGAAGCAATAGCTTTTTATCTGTTTGCATTTTTAACAATTGTCATGTTTTACATTACTGTAACAACATCACAAGCGTTACATGCTTTAACAGCATTAGCGGCAGGAATGATTTTGATATCAGCATTTTTCTTTATTTTAGGTGCTGATTTTTTAGGTGCAGTTCAAATAATTGTTTACTCTGGAGCAGTTATGGCTCTTTATGCTTTTGGTATGATGTTTTTTGATACTACAAGAGAGCTCAAAGAGAAGAAAGGAAACAACGCTATTATCGTGGGATTAAGCATTATAGCTGCTGTTTTAGTTGTTGTTATATTTGCTGCACCGATGGTCTCTACGAATATGGCCGCACACTATCCAATGGTTGCAGATGCAGGAAATACGCAAGAGGTAGGTATTGTACTCTTTACGAAGTATTTGGTTCCTTTTGAACTTGCTGCTGTAATGTTGTTAGTTGCAATGGTTGCAGGAATCGTTCTTGCGGGGAAAAAGATGGATCTCTCTCTTACACTTATGGATGAAGCAGAAATTCAACAAATCAAAGATGAACAAAATAAAAAGGTACTTTCATGATGGAAATAGGACTAAACCACTATCTTGTGTTATCTACTATACTTTTTTCTATTGGTCTAGTAGGTGTTATGCGTCGTAAGAATCTTCTTATGCTGTTTTTCGCAACGGAGATATTACTCAACTCAGTAAATATCGCTTTTGCAGCGATTTCACACTACTACGGTGACTTAACTGGTCAAATGTTTGTATTTTTTGTAATTGCAATCGCTGCATCAGAAGTAGCTGTAGGACTTGGTCTTTTGATTGTTTGGCACAAACGCCATGGCAATATTGACTTAGAATATATGTCAACGATGAGAGGATAACAGTATGGAATTATATTTATATTTAGCACTCTTTTCACCTTTAGTGAGCTCTTTGTTCTCAGCACTCTTTACTGCGACACCTAAAAAACAGTTTACAGGTATAGTGGCGAGTGGACTTATTATCTTAGCTTTTGTAAGTAGTACTATACTTCTTACACATATCCTCTCAGGTGGAGATGTTGTACATGTTGAGTTGATGACTTGGATGGCGACAGGAGATTTATACATTCCATTTGGTTTTGTTGTTGATCAGGTTTCTGTTACCATGATGATGGTTGTTACTTTAGTATCCTCTGTAGTTCATGTTTACTCTATTGGTTATATGGATCACGATAAAGGTTTTAACAGATTTTTCTCTTACTTATCAGCATTCGTATTTTCAATGATGATACTTGTAATGAGTGATAACTTTGCAGGTCTCTTTATCGGTTGGGAAGGTGTTGGTCTCTGTTCTTGGCTTCTTATTGGTTTTTGGTACCATAAAGAGAGCGCAACTTGGGCAGCAAATGAAGCATTTATTATGAACCGTATTGCTGACCTTGGGATGTTGATTGGACTCTTCTTAGTTTATTGGAATACAGGTACACTTCAGTATGAGCAACCTTTCGCAGCAATGCCATCACTTAGTACAGACATTCTTACTTGGATGGGTATCTTCTTGTTTATTGGTGCTATGGGTAAATCAGCGCAGTTTCCACTTCATACATGGCTTGCAGATGCGATGGAAGGTCCAACACCAGTTTCTGCACTTATTCATGCTGCGACAATGGTTACGGCGGGTGTTTATCTTGTAATTCGTGCAAATCCACTCTATGATTTGATTCCAAATGTAGGACTTTTTATAGCAAGTCTTGGTGCTTTTGTTGCATTTTATGCTGCATCCATGGCTTTAGTAAATCGTGATATGAAAAGAATCATCGCTTACTCAACTCTTTCACAACTTGGTTATATGTTTGTTGCGGCTGGTTTGGGTGCTTACTGGGTTGCACTTTTTCATCTTATGGCACACGCATTCTTTAAAGCACTTCTCTTCCTTGGTGCAGGGAATGTTATGCATGCGATGCATGATGAACTCGATCCATTTAAAATGGGTGGACTCAAAAAACCTATGAAGGCAACATTTATTATGATGACTTTGGCTTCTGTTGCACTTGCGGGAATCTTTCCTTTTGCAGGTTTCTTCTCTAAAGATTTAATCTTAGAAGTTTCAATTATTGAGCATCACTATATTATCTACTCTGTACTTCTTTTTACTGCAGGTTTAACAGCGTTCTACTCATTTAGATTGGTAGCACTTATTTTCCATGTTGAAGAGAGATATAAACTTTTTGGTATCCATCCTCATGAAGCTTATAAATTCATGTTAGTTGCAATGAGTCCTCTTCTTATTTTAGCAATTATTGCAGGTTCATTCAAAATGACATATTTTGAGATGGTTACTGCCTTACTTCCAGCGACTGAATACCATGTACATAGTGTTGCAATGTATTGGATTATGACTATAGGAACGCAGATTTTTGTTATCTTGGCAATTGCATTCGAATATAAAAAATATGCTATGAGTCCTGTAACTGTTCCAGATGGTACATCTAAAATGGAAAATCGTTTATGTTATAAAATCTTGATTAATCAATATTATATTCCATATATATATCAAGAGTATGTAGTAAAACCTTATAGAGAACTCTCAACAATTTTCTGGAAAGAGATTGATATGAAAATTGTAGATGCAAGCGTAGATGGAATAGCAAAAATATTCTACTCGACTGGTGAGAATACAAGAACAATGCAGAGTGGAAACTTATCTACGATGCTTAAATGGATGGTAGCTGGTATAGTTGCATTATTATCATTGGCTGTAGTTTTTGGGCTAGCAGTTAGATACTCTGATGAAATAAAAGTTATTTTATCAGGTTTAGGAGTTCAATAGATGTTAGATCATATTTTATCGATTATAATTTTCTTTCCTGCTGTAGCAGGAATATTGGGATTTTTGGTTCAAAAGGATAGTGTTAGAGCTTACGGTATAGCTGTTGCAGGGATAGAATTTGCCCTCTCTTTATGGCTCTGGTTCTCTTTTGATTCAAGTGTATCTGGCATGCAGTTTATGGAACAGTTACCATTAGTTCCAGCCTTTGGAATTAATTACATTTTATGTGTTGATGGTATCTCTGTGTTTATTATCATCTTAGCATCTTTCTTTACTATGATAGGTATCTCTTCTTTAGGTGAGACAAAAGATATTAAAAATATGATTGTTACACTTCTGTTTTTACAGATGACAATGGCAGGTGTATTTGCTGCTCTTGATGCAATTTTATTTTATGTTTTTTGGGAACTTTCATTAGTGCCAATGCTTTATATCATCGGTGCATGGGGTGGTCCTCTGAGAGTTTATGCTTCTGTTAAGTTCTTCTTATATACATTTACAGGATCTCTTGTCATGCTTGTTGGTATGCTCTTTATGGCATATTTTTATTATCAAGCAACAGGCGTATGGAGTTTTGCAATTCTTGAATGGTACAGATTAATCTTACCAGAGTCATTTCAGCTTTGGTTATTTGCAGCATTCTTTCTTGGTTTTGCAATTAAGGTACCAATGTTTCCATTTCATACATGGTTACCGTATGCTCACGGGCAAGCACCGACAATCGGTTCTGTAATACTAGCGGCGATTCTTCTTAAAATGGGTACGTATGCATTTATACGTTTTTCATTACCGTTATTTCCAGATGCGTCAGTATTTTATATGTTTCCTATAGCTGTTCTAGCTATTATTATGATTATCTATACAGCTATGGTTGCATACGCTCAAAAAGATGTTAAACAGGTTGTTGCATACTCTTCAGTATCACATATGGGAGTTATCATCTTAGGTACATTTGCATTGAATGTAGAAGGTATCTCAGGTTCTATCTTCCTAATGATTGCGCATGGTGTAGTTTCAGGTGCTCTGTTCTTACTTGTTGGTGTTATATATGATAGACGTCATACTAAGTTAATGAGTGAATTTGGTGGCTTGGCACATGTTATGCCTCGATATGCAACAATCTTTGGTTTAATGATGATGGCTTCTGTGGGTCTACCTCTTACGATTAACTTTGTTGGTGAGTTTTTAAGTTTACTTGGATTCTATCAACAGTCACATATCTTAACACTCTTAGCAGGTATGGCAATTATAGTTGGTGCTATCTATATGTTAGCAGCATACAAAAAAATGTTCTTTGGTGAAGTTACAAATGAAGCTAATAGAAATCTTCCTGATGTAAACAAAAGAGAGCTTTTTGCTTTGATTCCATTGGCTATCATCACAGTTTGGTTAGGAATCTATCCAAAACCACTTTTAGAGCCAATCAACAACTCTGTAAAATCTGTTGTTCAATTAATGCATGATAAAGCTATTACAGATGAAGCAAAGTCAAGAATTCCAAGCCTTGTAAAAGGTATTGAAATCACTAAAACATCAACACCGGAGGCACACTAATGTTAGCGCCAGTAAATGTTTCTTTAGATTCTTTAAATCTAGTCACGCTCGCTCCAATGCTTATACCAATTCTTGGTGCTTTATTAATATTAATAGTTGAAGTTTCTAAAGCAAACTTGCATAAAACTCTCTATGTTATGCTAAGTCTTCTTTTCTTAGCATTAGATTTGGGTGCTGTATTAGAGTCTGCAGGTGTTTTTGCTGCAAATGGAACGCTTCTTGGTGTTTTTGATGTGATGCTCATTGATGGTTTGGCAATCCTTGCTCAGATTATTATTGTTGGTGCGTCTCTGCTCTTTATACCATTGGCATTAACGCATAGTCGTTTTCATGAGTTCTCATATCCAGAATTTTTTGCACTTTTCCTCTTTATGATTAGTGGATTTCAGTTTATGGTTGCTTCTGATAACTTAATCCTTATCTTCGTTGGATTAGAGACGGCATCTTTAGCGCTCTATACGATTATTGCTATGCATAACCGTGACAAATCTTTTGAAGCTGCTGTGAAGTACTTTACTATGGGTGCTTTATCTGCTGGATTCTTTAGTTTTGGTGCGATGGTTTTTTATGCCTTAACAGGTTCTGTAGAGATTAATCAAATCTCTGCAGATTTATCTGCAAACCATTATGCTGATATGGGGTATGTGCTTGTGGGTACAGTCTTTATGTTAGGTGCAATTGGATTCAAAGTTTCTCTAATTCCATTTCATACATGGGCACCTGATGTTTATGAGGGTTCAAGTGCTGCAATGGCTGGTTACATGTCAATCGTTCCAAAAATTGCTGCTTTCATCGTTGCGATACGATTCTTTGAATTCTTAATTCACAGTGGCGTTGTTTGGTTGGAGATAGCACTTTATGCATCTGTTGTTATCACTATGACTGCTGCAAATATGTGGGCACTTGTTCAAAATGATGTTAAACGTATGTTGGCATACAGTTCCATCTCGCATGCAGGTTTTGTAATGGCAGCAGTTTTGATTGGAACTACACAATCAAATAGTGCACTTTTCTTATACTGGATGCTCTTCGCATTTACAAATCTCGGTTCATTTAGTATGCTTTGGATTTCTCGTCAAAAACATCTTCCTGAACACCAACCATCAGACCATACATATGATAAGTTTGCAGGTATGATAAAAACTTCTCCTATGGCGGCAGTTGTAATGGGTCTCTTTATGTTAAGTCTTGCAGGGATTCCTCCCTTTGCACTCTTTTGGGGAAAAATTTATCTGATTTCATCTGCAGTAACAGCAGGCTATACAATTCTAGCTTTGATTATGGCGCTTAACTCTGCTATAGCAGCATATTACTATTTGAAATTAATCGTTTATATGTTTATGAAAGAGCCTGTAATGGGGAATGATGGACAGGTTTATATCTCAAACTCGACTATATCTCTGCAAGTTATTATTGGTATAGCATCAATAGGAACTATATTTGCTATTATTGCATTAAATCCGATACTAGAATTTATTACATCATTTGTATATAATAGCGGTTATTAAAACACTACTCAAAATTATGTAGTTTCAAAGGAAGAGAATTTGTTACGATACATCCTTCTCTTTCTCCTCACAATTAATCTTAATGCACTAGAAATATCTTTGTCTGGTGCTAAAGAGAACTTCAAAGAGTACTCCATCTTGCACATTAGAAATGTAGATAACTTCTTATGCCAAGAGACAAAAGATGACTTCAATAATGTGACTCAAATTGTTTGTGCCTTTTCTAAAAAACCAGAAAAAGAGTTTAAAAAGATACAAAACGATTTTTTTAAGATAGATACGCAAATCAAGAAAGAGACATTCTTTTTATTGATAACTCCCTACAGCAAAATGAAACTCTATCCTATGGAGTTTAACCTCAGTGTTGATGATGAAGTTTATCAGGCAAATGTGAAACTCTCTAAGCATTGGATGGCAGTAGGATATAAGGATGAAATACCTTATATACAAAATGATAAACGCTCTGACACTGCTATAAATTTCCCTTTTTCCCTTGCTAAAGATAAGCTTCCTTATGTAGGAGGGCTGGATATCAAAGGGAATCCTGTTCATATTAAGAGAGTAGGAGATGTAACTGATTATCTTCAGCTAAAAAAATATTTTGCAGAGGAAAAATATGAACTGTGTCTTGAAACAATAGAGAACGTCCTTAAAGACTACCCTAACAGTTTATTTAAAGTTGAATTACTTTTTTACAAGATAAAAGTATTTGCAAAGCTACAAAGTTATGATGATTTGATTACTGCTGCAAAAGAGTATCTTCAAGACTACTCCTCGAGTGAAAATATTGCAGAAGTATTGTCGCTCATTGCAAAATCCTATGAGAAAGCAGGGATGAGCATAGATGCAGATTACTTCTTTGACAGACTCTTCAGTGAGCATGAAGACTCTCCTTATGCAAAGTGGGGATATATTTATAAAGGTGAGGCCTTAGAGGCTTCAGGCGCATCAAGTAAGGCAATAGAATATTATAAAAAAGCTCTTTATGAAGCGGCGAATATAGATATAGCCGCAACTGCAGCCTTTAGGTTGGCAAAATTCTACATATTAGATGCCCAACCAGCAGAAGCAGCAGTCTATGCGATGAAGATTGTCAATGCAAAACCTAGTTTCTTTTTTAAGGATGATTTGAAATCAGGACTGCAATTAATGGACAGTTTTGCTGAGGAGAGTGATTATGTGACTGCATCGGCTATCGCTCAAGTGATTTTAGATGAGATGGATAAAAAGTATGATGAGTATGAATCGATAGTAAAAGATAGAGGGCTGTGGCTCAGTAAAACGGAGAATAAGCAAGAGGCACTTATAGCATTGAACAGGCATCTAGACGAGTATCAGTACGGAAGTTATGAGGCAGAGGTCCAAGAGGCAAAAGATGCGCTATTCTTTGACGCGGTAGATGCAAACTTATCTACAAAACTAGCACAGTACGATGATCTTATCGAGAAGTATAATGGTGATTCTATAGGGAATAAAGCAACCTATAAAAAAGGAAAACTCCTTTTAGAAAACAAGCTCTTTAGTGATGTCTTAGGCATGGAAGAATCATTGTTGGCTCTTGATAATCAAACCTATCCTGATGTGAAAGAGATGATACATGCATCGGCCGAAGGTGTTATGAAAAATGCGCTCGAGATACAAGAGTGTCAGGAAGTTATCAATATCTCAAATGATTATAACATTACACTCTCAAGTAAGTGGGATGATGGCTTATATGGATGTTTTATGAAAGGAGCAGATTACACTTTAGCTAAAAATATAGCTGTGGGTAATCTCAAATCAAAAGATTTGGATGAGAGAAAGAAATGGCTTTATAGATATATAAAAGTTGCCTTTGCCACGGGTAACTATAGTGATGTGATTGAAGCAAGTAAAGAGTTGGTCTCGCTCATTGAAAAAGATAAAGATTCAGAGTACAAAGATGTTTATAGAACCCTTTTTGATACTTATCAAAGAGTGGAGCAGAGTAACAAAATGTTAGAAGCTATTGTCTCTATTGAAAAAGTTTATGGAATTACGTATAAAGATATTGATAGATATGTCACTGTTATGACAATTGGCAGTGATAAAAAAGAAGATACTCTAGTGCTTAAGTATGGAGAAGAGATAATGCAGATACAAAACTCCTCAAATTCCTATGCACAGACTCCTTTTGTAGAGTTTACACTCTATGAGTCCTATATAAATAAAGAGAATTTTAATGCCGCGTTAGCGATTATGAAATCTCTAGATGAACGTACGCTCACTCCAAATCAGAGAGCACGTCAAAAGTATCTTTTAGGGAGTAGCTATAACAGACTCTGGAGAGATGAAGAGGCAAAAGAGGCGTATAACCAAGCAATAAAAGCAGAACCTGCCTCAGCTTGGGCAAAACTCGCACAGGATGCTAAAGATATTTAGCTAAGATAAGCGCTTTTAACTCTTCAAGAGGCGCATTTATAACGTTCTCAAATTGTGTACGATTAAAAGTTTGTTGTCTTTTTGCTAACTGTGCCGTATGAATAGAGAGGTTGTTTATCATCTCCTCTAGAGTCACTTTTCCATCTAATACTCCAAAACTTCAACAATTCCAATCGAGTTCATGGCATGTGGAAATCTTGTATATTTCTGCTCTAAATAGCAGACTTCATCTAAAAGTCCCGTATCTACCATCTTTGCTGTTCTTTTAGCAATTCTCTCTCTTAAAAGAGTTCTATCCACATCAATATTGAAAATATCGAGATTTTTTATTGTAGGGATTGGAGGGTTGCGTTTGAACCACTCCGAGGGAGTTAAGCCCGAAGCTTCGTAAATGAGAAGTGCTTTTTCAATTCTGTAGCTGTCATTTGGACTTATGTTTCTCATGTACTCTTCATCTAAGCGAAGAAGGAAGTTGTAGGTCTCTTTATCTTTTAGTTTTATTTCCACATGCCGAGACACTTCTTTGGTTATCTCAGGCAGAGAAGAGAGACCCTCCAAAAGTGACTTAAGATAAAAAGATGTGCCACCGACGATGATAAGATTTTTCTTCTCTTTTTGGCATGTGGAAATGACTTCATTATAGAGACGAATGAAGATGTCCACACTGAAATAATCATCAGGATTTAAAACATCTATGCCAAAATGTCGAATGCTTTGAAGCTCTTCTTTGGATGGTTTTGCGGAGACGACATCTATCTCTTTATAGATGCTAAGAGAGTCGATAGATAAAATGTATGCATCCAATTTTTTAGCAACTTTAATGGCTAAATCACTTTTTCCTGATGCTGTTGGACCAATTATAGCGAGCTGTTTCATGGCAAAATTATATCATTTT
>Ga0100391_1000850_pt1 | contig 34857 bp, 24 predicted proteins | sample CryGeymeta201515_FD_81541 | JGI IMG/M metagenome (GOLD analysis project Ga0100391, IMG submission 81541) | Groundwater microbial communities from Crystal Geyser aquifers in Utah, USA - Crystal Geyser metaG 2015-15 | ecosystem: Environmental > Aquatic > Deep subsurface > Groundwater | place: USA... | reverse complement strand
TGATTTTAGTGCACAGGACTTAGCAGTTTTGCCTCGTAGGGATGTGCTCCCTGTAGAACTTGGTAGGGATTCTACATGGTCTCCTTTATGGTCCTTTGAAAGACCATATATTATCGTAGTGTACGTGGTAGATATTTACCCTCTAGTAGAACTCTGACAAAGTTAGTAAGACACTTTAGGAAAGTCCTCAAATCCCCGCCTTAATAACAAGCACACTGTAATACTAGTAGTACCAGGTACCCGGTAGCTGGAAACAGAAAAAGTTCAGATAGAAAAACTACCACTCCCAGGTACCTGGTACCCAGGTACGGTACCAGATACTAGTACCAGTAACTTATGTCAGCTCCTCTTTCCTAATAGTCTACTAGTAGTAATTAACGATTGTACCACTAGTACCTTGGTAGTATTCTACAATCAGTATTCTACTGAGAAACGAAAGTAGCACTAGCGAATTCCAGGGGTACTCAACTCTTCTACTAGGTACCCTAGTGGTACGGTTGAAACTGGTATGCTGACGATCGAAGTAGAGTCGCTCGTTGCGTCACTGTTCATCATTCGACCTTTTGGCATACCTGGTACAGTACCTGGTACCGTACCTGGTACCAGTACAAGTACTAGTCTACTACTGGTACTGTCAGAACTTTTGCCGGTAGCGGAGAAAACAACCTGCAATCGGCTACCACCTGTTACAGGTACGGTAACAGCTGTTACAGGTACGGTAACAGGAACTGGTAGTCTACTAGGTATCAGGTACTTACCAGGTACTATCAGGAGTATTTAAATCCTCGTAGTACGCAGTACTTAGCAGGAGGCACCAATATGTCCGTCGATTTCTTAAATCGATATAATTTTCTTCGTCCATTTCAATTCCTTGCCGGTACCTGGTACCGTTGGTACCACGTAATGGTACTAAGAACAAGTGCGCACTCACCAGTCGAATTTGCGATTAGGAGGCCTTCTTGGAGCAAAGCAGTCCTGCATTGTTTGCCTTCCTTCTGGTACTAGGAGTAGTACCTGGTAGTCTAGTAGCGGTACTCTAGGTGGCAGTCTTTCAAACACACTCGGAAGGTTGCCGGAAGGATGCCGGTAGATGTTATTTATTTAGGAAGTCTTTTCTGGTCCTATATTCACTGATATTATAGGAGTTCGTTCGGTTTATCCTACATTTGCACTTTTATTCTCTCTATCGAGCGACAAGGGGAGAGGGACACTTGAGGCTGGAGGCAATTGATCAAGTATTGCTGCAAAGCCCATTTAAAAATCAAAGCAAACAAAGAAACCAAATACTCATTTTCCTTCGAAAGCTAATTTAACAACAAAAGCACCATGAAACAACAAGCTTATTCTATCTCTCCTTCAACAGGACCTCAAAATCAGCGCAACGAGTCACCAGAGGAACAGCCAGAGACGGATCGCCACGAAGCGCCCGTTCCGAGCCTGAGAGAGTTCATCACGATAGTCGTGGCAGATCCAAGGCATCCAAGTTGGCATTTCCAAAGGGGGGTGAGCTCCAATTATTCCGAGGTAGCAACGAGACAGGATCTTTGTACTATCCTCCAGTCAGCCCTCGATATTTTGGATGACGATTGCGATGGTTTTTAAATACAAATCTATAGTATAAAGTATAAATCAGCAAGAGCTTTTAAAAACTAGATTCTCTATACATTTTTATTTTTGGCTTGCTTCTCGTGGTCATGGTAGACTATAGATTCTAGACAGGTTCTAGAAACGTCGAAGGAGTACAAACTTATTCAATGACCGGCTCATCCAGGGCAAGACGCTTCACCATGCCAGCTTCGTCGATTTGAAAGAAGAGTTCCATCTTGCTTCCGAATTCTCCATTATTGCCCCACACCAGACCGGACTGTCGAGTTGCCAACAGGTGACCGGTTACAGCCATCCAGCCACGGCGATACAAACAGCAAATACCATCGTTTCCAGAGTCGTAAAATGTTACCTTGTACCAACCAGCATTCAAGCCTGTAAGCTCAGTCGCAACAAGATCATTGTGAAGACCCTCTGTCTCACCATTGAAGGATTCAATCTCGCTCCAGGAATCCACAACGTACTTTTCGAGCACCCAACTGTTTTCGTTTGGATATTTGTCAAACTTCATATTGATATTGATGCTTCCAGGATTGGCTGGAAGAGGACCGGGCCAAGCCTGATCCACGAGCTGGGGATAGTTAGGCACGTCTTCGGCTCCTTCCCAGCTGTTAACGTAATCGTCCGTTTCTGAAAGGTATGTCACTTTTCCGTCGTTCGTGACTTCAAACTTGACCGAAAAGTACCGTCCAAACTTTCCATCGTTTTCGTATTCGGTTCCATCCGCAGTCACGACCTTGAAGTACCCTTCTCCGTAACCACAACAAAGGCCATCTTTTCCAGAATCGCCAAGGTTTAAAGTGTACTCTCCGACGGCCAAACCTTCCAGAGGAATCTCAAGGTATCCTCCATTTTCCTCGAATCCAGCAAAGGGAGAAAAGGCGAGCTGGTCTCCTGTGGCATCATTGACAAATGAGTAGGCAGTCTCGGTCGGGTACGAGTCGTACTGGATCTGGATGGTAAGTGACCCAGGACCATTAGAGGACGCAAAACTACCTGCTTTGAGGGGACACCCGTCAGGCGGATTGTCACTCATTTCACAGATCATGTCGTCAATCCATTCAGTGACGGCCGATACGCGAGAATAGACACCGTTGTAATTTTCGCGGGCGCATCCAATACCGTACGAGACAACACCAACTTGGACCCCGTCGAGAAGGATCGGACCTCCGCTGTCGCCCTATGAAAATCAAGTAAGCAAGCAACGTCACCGTGGCGTTTGGGGGAACGTTGAGAGAAGGAATAACGCAAACAGAAACAAAACGAAAATTGCTGTCGTGCTCGTACCTGGCAGGTATCTTTGCCTCCATCTTCCACACCAGCACAAAACATAAGATCGGGGACAAAGGTATTTACTCCGTACTGGTCCAAACAAACCTCTTCCGCGACGTACTGAACCTGAACGTCGTTGAGAACTTCCGAAGTGCGTGAGCCCCCTTCGGCCGTTAAACCAAATCCTACGGCCATGAGATTATCTCCTGTCACGGGCACGGCGGGATTTCGGTTCAATTGAACAGTTTCGGCACCAGTGGCGTCACCATTTTCGTCCACCAACGCAGACTTGTGGAGCTTTAAGAGCAGGTAATCGTAATCACTGCTCGCCGCGCCGTTCGCATCGTACAGTGGATGGGCGAGTTGTCGTTCAATGGTACGAAAGATTCCCTTTTTGGTTTCAATACCATTGACAAAGACACGCGTATCGAAAGGCGAATTCACTGATTCGCAGTGAGCCGCCGAAAGTGCAATGTCGTCATGAATCAAACTGGCTCCACACTACAAGAGAGAAGAGAGGGTTGAATGAATGTATTGTATGTTGTATACCGTTAAAAGTTAAAAGACAGTGTAATAAACAAACGCAACGAGACTCATTAAACGATTGCAAGTCCGTGGTCTTTCTTCGTGGACTTGATCACATAGACACATACGTGGGAACTCAATCTGCACGTACCTTGGCATCTTCCCACTCCACAAAGAATTTGTATTTGGACTTATCAAAGACTTGATCTCCTCCAACAACTCTGGTCTGGATACCAGGAGCTGCATTGGAAGGAGTTAGATCCAGTGCTGCCAGTACCAGCTTGTCCTTTTCTTCCTTGGTCAACGGCGTAATTGTGCGAGTAGAGGTCGGAGCGCTGGTACCATCTTGAGCGTGAACCACCAGTGAAATGGTCGCTAGTAGTAGAGCGGCAGCAATCAACGTATACCTCGTCATATCTTGCTGCTGCTTTTGTAATCTTAAAGTTATACGTAGCTGTTGCTGATCTGTTTGATAAGATTAAAACCGGATGGGTTGATCTGCACCTGCCTTGTTTGCCTCTGACTGGTATTGGGTACCAGTAAGAGAAGTGGACTTTGTAATGATTGTTACTGCTAGTACCAGGTAGTAGAATCTTGCTTGTTGATTGTCGATACAATGACCGTCTTAAACGTGATACAAAATTTTCCAATGGTGGCTACCAGGTACAGTACCTGGTACTACTAGTTGTAGGTACTACGAGTACTACAGTATTCCAAAATAGCTATCATCCACTAGTAGAACATAATAATATTATAGTGCATGGGAGAATTCTAGTTCTCTACTAGCTAGCGGTAGTACCGTAAATTAGGACCACCGGTCAATCAAGACATTTTGATGACTAATAGGCAAAGAATTTTCTACCAGGTAAGGTCCTAATTGAAAGAAAGAGCTAAAATACGATGGAACCGGGTCATAATAGTTTCTTGGGCAACTGAACAGTGTCAAGTTTTGCACGATATTCAAAGCTGTCTTAATTTTACTACTAGAGACTACCTTGTACCGAGTACTACCAGGTAACGTAGTAGGAATAGTCTGCTACTAGCAGTGGCTGCTACTACTATTACTAGCTGCTACTACTAGCCAGCTAGCTAGCTAGTAGTACTCCGGAGTAGTTACTACTCTACTAGTAGTAGCTAGCTAGTAGTAGTAGTAGTAGTAGTACTAGTACTAGTACTAGTACTAGTACTAGTACTAGTAGTGACCACTCTACAAACACTACTAAAATAGCAGTAGGAACTCCCACCACTTTGTATTCATGGTTTTGGGGTGATGGATATAATAATATGCAAACACTTCCAAAGTAACATAGAATAGTTAAGATCTTAACTTGCAAACCAATATTCTTCCGCGTGCTCTTATCAGCAGCTGCTAATTTGCAGAAGAAAAGCACAGATTACTACGACAAGGCCTTGGGGGAATACTCCAGTACGAGCACTGGCTGTACTACTAGATAGCAATACTTTCTCGAGAGTGTGGTGACTAAAGCCTAAGCTCCTGGGTTTGGTGATAAAATCTGGTGTGTGGCGGTATTTAATACAGTAGTATTACTAAAGTTGGGTTCTCGCCTGCCTACAGGAAGAAGTCGATTTTTTACTGGACAGAGTCCTACTGGTACATTTGAACAATGATATTAGAGATGAGGCTTTCTCTGTTCTGTGAGCCCGGGTGACATGCAATCGAATTTTGGAAAAAGTCTCCCCGCGCAACCAGTGGATACACTTACTGAGGCAGTGTTTCGGTAGTGCGGAGTGCAGAATGCAGAACCTTTTCCCTGCTTTGACATCTGACAACACATTTGCCGATTCCAGTTTATTAGCAGCAAGGCCTCATCGGACACTGTCGACTGTTTCATTTACCACCCATGCAAGCTAGCTAGTAGCTACCAGCTACCACTACTCTAGAATCTTACTATCCTTTGATTTGAAGAGCACTATTTCAATACAGGAGAAACCTGGTACCGGTACCTATCAAAAACTGACTATTTAGTGGATATTCCTAATCAAGAAGGCAATAGTGGATAATAGAACATAGAACTCTGCATAGAACACAACAACCACAACCATAATATGGAGAACACAACCCCATCCGCTGACCTAGCTTATGCGCCACAACTGCATTTGCCCTGTGTGGACGAGAATAATGACAATCTTCGTCAGCGTCGCCCTCCTCCAAGTAGTAGTAGTAGCAGCAGCAGCAGCAGCAGCGAGAATTCTCTTACCAAAGAAGAACCACAGCAGCAACAGCAACAGCATCATCATCGCCAAATGCATATTCACAAAAGAAGAAAACGGCTACAATGGATTGTCAGTTCCACAGTGGATGCTCATGCCCCAACGGTTGCCCAAGAAAAGGTATTCTTGGAGATGCAATTGCGCAAAATGCGACGCCGCGTGCACGGGCGCAAAGTTAAGGGAACCATCGGTTGTGAAGTTGCCATTCTACTTGTTTTGGTGTTTGTCATTTTTCTTGCGGATATGCTTCTCAATGAGGATGCTTACGACACAGACGAAGGAACAAAAGTTCCTACTACCATGACCAACCCCACTTCGAACACTACAGACATTATTAGTCAAGGCACTAATTCGTCCGAAGCGGCACAAGCAGAGCAGACCTCTACGACCGGTTCTACCACCGAAACGTTTACCAGCATCCCCAACACCCTTTTAGCTGTACTGCTCATTCTCTGTTGGCTTCTATGGGCATTCATTATACTGAGCAAAGCTCCCTTTTCTCCGTGGTATGTTCACTCTCTGTTTTTTTTTTTTGAATTTTGAAGTACATTCATTTGGTCATTTATTGTCTTCAAGTATACTGATGTCAGTAACTTTCTTTTGCCTTACTCCCAGGTGGAGAATGTTAAAGTGGATGCTCCTTTATTTACCTCTTTTGTGGGCAATTACTGAACTAGCGTGGAGTGATGACGGTACCGCCCACAAGACCTTGATGGGACTCTACATTGTTGCAGAGATTATCGTGTTTTCGTCATTTACTGGTTTTTATATATTTTACCCCGTCTGTCTTAGAAAGAATTGTTTTTTAAGCAAATCTGCTGCAGCTAGACCCTCACGATTGTGGCGGGTCAAAGTTATTTCCGATTGGACAATGTCGTACAAAGAAGTGATTCCTAATCATGAGACCGTAACAAAATGTCAACCCATGCATACCTGTAAATACGAAGGTGAAACCTGTCCAGAAACAGGGTTACCGCAAGGTTTGGGGCGGTGGTTGGATGATGCTTGGGAGGGAGAAATGATTACAGGGTATTGGAAGCAGGGTCAAGCCGTTGCGCCTTATTCGTCCTGGAGTTACGGTACCGATGATGCCGTGTCAGCGGTTCGGGTGGCCTATTTCATTGCTACAGACGATCCTTTCGAGAAGAACGATTTCTTTGCCTCCAATTTAAAGTCTACGCCCACCTGCGGGATCGCTAGTGTCGAATGTAGTGTTTCTGGCTCATTTTACCAGCATTTGCCTGAGGCCACCTTACTCGAAGGACCGTATCATGCAAATGACAATGAATCCGGTCCGAACTGCTACAGCAACTCTATTCGGCAATGTATTCGTGACTTGGAACCGATCTCTAATGAAAGCGCTTACAACGAGGAGCAGGGATTGCCAACGGTAGAAATTCGAGCTACCGATGCTCGTGGGGTGCAAGTTGTTGGACACATTTATCAGCCGACGGGATGCTTTTTCGCCAATGATACCGATCAAATCACGGTGGAAGTGAACCGCGCTAGTGGCAATGCGCACAAGCGGGGTACTCTCACGAGAAAGTCTGCTCGATTTTCGAAAAATATGTTCTTGCCCAGGGCCGAAGCAAGGAGATCTATTTTTGGTGGAAAAATTGTCATTGTGGATATCGAGCAGAGCGACAACTCGGACAGCGACTACAGCCAAGTTGGAGCTATAGACGAAGAAAAAGGAATAGAAACGCAATCAACCCAAGTCTTTCCCGCCAAGTCAGTAAGGACTTCTAATATCAGCATCAACGGCAATAGAAGCAGCGGCATCAATAGTGCAAGCATTAAAAATAACCCTTTTTTGATGCAACAAGGACTGGCTAATCTCCGCGTGCAGAATTGGATTCCCGCCGAGCACAAGGAAGCCTTGATCTTTATACCAGGATACAATTCTTGCACCAAGGGTCGCTTGCAAAACTTTGGCCAGTTCTTGGCAATGAGCAAACTGGCAACACGCATCTATCCATTTTTATACTGTTGGCCTGGCAGCATTGGCCCTGGCGTCTTCCAGGCATCGGAAATTTCGGGAACAGCCAAGAATTTCGACAACCTACATAAACTCGTAGCATCCATTCGTGCTGCGGGCATCCGAACTGTCCACTTCATGACGCATTCCATGGGCGCACAGGGCTTATTGGGTGCCTTACACGACGAGTACGATGCCAATGGGATACGAATGGGACGCAGTAAATTTTCACGCTGCTTTCAGCTAGACCCTTCCTTCAGTGAAACGAAGCAGACCGATGATTCCGAAAATGTAGAGCACAAACTTGTTTGCAAGACAATCACTTTGCTAAACCCAGATTTCCCGTTGGAGGCGTTTGTTGATCGTGGCTTTCTTTCCATTCGAAGGATTTGTCGGACAGTCACCGTCATAGGGGACCGGAACGACCGAGGTCGGTTTTTTGTTTGTGGTGCTACCTCTTTGTCGAAGTTATATCCTCACCCGTTGCATATTTTTTCGCTTCTTACCCCAGCCCTGTGGTGGAGCTCATTAATCAATGGTCTAGCAGCACGAAGGGGATATCAGCATTGGGATGCACTGCTACCAGAGCTACCACGATCGCAAAAGAGACAACCATTTCGCCTCCAAGAAAGAGTTGGCCGCAGCATTGATTCGCTCCACTTTCCTGCTTTAAATAAGAGGGACGGTAGCTCGAAACATCTAGTCTTTCAAGAACGTAGCTCCATTGTCGGAGCCCGTCCAGGAAGTGCCAATGAGGAAGAAAATGTCGATTGGCTTGATATGGACTGCGTGGATATGACCGGCTTAGATTCCAACATTGCTGGCCTACGTCACTCTGGATTTAGTCTTAATGGTATGCTACTGAAAGACCTCGAAGAACTGTTGACAACCGGAAAACGGGCAATGAAACGATCCACGTTGGTGTATCGTGACGGCAACATGTTTAGCTATGCACATGCTCCTTCCTTTGTTTCGTGGTAACATGGGGAGTTTGGAAATTATGAACAAAGATAGTCCACGTTGGTCCCATCTTACGATCAAAATCTACATATTTCCCGCCACAACTCACCATCCTCGTGCTCCTATTTACTGGCGACCTTGGACTGCCAACTTCCTGTTCCATATTTTGTTGGAACGTTTCAACCATAACTCTGCCTCCGTGGTGTTGTCGTCACAACACATTTTAACAATGCAGAATGCTGATGAAACCTTTCCGATCCAGAGTGGCAGGATTAGTGTATATGGTCCAATCAGCTTTTCTGAAGGGATTCACTACACAGGACCCTGTGGGGCTGATCGAAGCTGCTCGCTCCGGCTTCAAGGGCATCACCTTCCTCGGGCACGATAACAAGTTTTGTGTCTGTAATCGTCGGAACAGCCGTTGTCTCATCGTTCGATAGCTCAAAGGCCCTTGTCAAAGGCGAAGGCTTGTGTCCACTGAACGTAACAGGACAATTAATAACCTAGCTCTGAAGGGAAAAACAAAGTAGATTGTTCGGAGTACAGTAGAAATGCTATAATATGACTTTCACCAGTCCCCGCCATGCAATTCGGGAACTTTTCTCGGACGTCTTTTGAAGATAGCATCCACACTAGCAGGTGGTAGCTTCTAATAGCGAGAAAATCAGGAGTATCTTTAAAGCGTGTTAAGCGACCTGCAAGCAGCTTCTAATAGCAAAACATCAGGAGTCTTGTAAAAGCGACCCGCAAGCGACCTGCAAGTGGGTCATTCAGCTTCAGCGTCTCCATCGCAGTGCATTGTTTTTCTTGTCACCGATTCATCTCGGTCGCCTGCGCAGAGATCTTGAGAGTTGCGCAGAGATCTTGAGAGTTGCGCAGAGACAACGGCATCTACTGTGGATCGCAATCGACGTTCCCCGCCGTCGGGTTTTCCCGCCAGACTACCAGCGGTGCGAGCTGTAGCCACAGTGTCTGCTTCTTCGGTGGTCATCGAATGAACTTCGGCAATGTAACCTTTTTCATTGAGAAAAAAATGAACCACCAATCCCTTTGCAAAGTCGCCATCGCTATTCCACGCAACACCGAGTTCTCCCTTCTCGTGAATGGGACCAGTCAAGCTGATCCAGCCCCTCCGGTATTCGCAGCAGATACCATCCCCATCGGTGTCTGTTATATGCAGCCAATACCAACCTGGTGGTGATTCTGGATGTGTTGTAGATCTAATATCATTTGGGGCGCCATCTGCTATTCCTTCCATGCGCCACCACTGGGTCCATTCTTTCTTCAAATTGTTAACCGGTAAATCGCCTGTGCGGTAGGCTTCGATGGGCCGATCAATGTGATACAAAACGTAATTAAATTCAAAAGAAAAGGCATCGAATCGAACATTGATATTAAAGGAAAATACTGCTGTAGAAGGCAAAGGGCCGGGGAATTCTGGGTCGTAAAGTTCTGGTTGATTTGGTATTCGCTCTCTGGCCCAACTAGGGACGTAGGTAGTTGTATCTTCTATCAATTCAGTATTCCCGGAGTCGTCCAGTTCGAAGCGTACCATTTGGTAAGCACCGTATTGGCCATCTGTTGTCCAAATGGGTGCCCCAGTCAGTCCATTGACCAGTCGCAAAAATCCGGCTCCGTATCCACAGCTGCGGGAAGAAAATTAAAAAAAGGACAAAAATGAGATGACTGCATTGAATAGTTCTTTCTAACTGATTGATTTATTATCAAGATCTTACCATATTCCATCGAGTCCAGTGTCACCAATTTGCAAATCGTACGTTCCCGGCAACAAATCATTAATTGATTCGTTTATTTCGGCTAAACTCTGTAATTCATAGGACGGCATTTGCAGAAATAATTCTTCTCGTGTGTCGGCTCGACTAAGCGACCAGGCAAATTCTTGAGGATAGGCATCCACTGATCCACGCAATGTCACAGATCCCAAAACACTATCTTTTCGCGCAATTTCATCAACATCATCATAATCATTGTTGTTGTTGCTATTGCTGCTGGTAACCACTTCTGTTTTATTTTCCTCGCGAATTGCGACGCTTACAAACGTCGAAGATTGGTCGACTGTCTTTGTTGATGACGAGGATGATGTTGCTGTTGTGAATAGCGACGACTGTTCCAAGATAATCGCGCAATTATCTGGTGGATAGTCACTCCCCCGACAAATTTCATAATCAATCCAATCGGCGACGGCCGATATTCGAGCATTGACACCTGCATAATTGGCTCTTGCGCATCCAATCTAATATTAATAACAATAATGTAAAGTGATGTTAGTGCACACACAAAAACTCATGAAAAGCAGAACAAAGATGAAAAACAAAATGGATCGGCAGCATGGCCGAATCACCAGCAACCAACATACTTACTCCGTAGCTAACTACGCCTGCCAAGACGTTACGTTCGACATCGACCACGGGACCACCACTGTCACCCTGACAGGTATCTTTACCTCCTCCTGCAACACCGGCACAAAACATAAGTGGCTGATAGAATTGATCGGCACCGTACTGTTCTCTGCAGGTCGTATCTGCGATGTATTCAATTTGAACCTGTTGCATAATATCTGATTGACCTGCACCGCTGCCATAGGCATCTGTTTTCCCGAATCCCATGACCAGAATAGGATCACCGGAGGCCGGAATATCCGGAGACCGATTAATGGCAATGGATTGGACACCGGTCGGATTTCCCTCAGAATCTACCAGGGCACTCTTAGTCAACTTGATTAACAAAAAATCAAAATCTTGCAACGTATCAAGATAGCCTGGATGTCCCTGGACGTATTCGATCTGCCGTTCAATACCTGTATTGATCGTATTGGAACCCAATAATACTCTCTTGAAGAAGGGATGAGTCACCCGTTCGCAGTGTGCAGCACTCACCAAGAAATCGTCATGAATCACAGCTGCTCCACATGCATGATCAGGAAGTTGAGCAAAGTAGGGAGCAAAGTCGAGAGCATCTTTCACTGATTCTCCTCCGATCACTCTTGTCAGAATACTGGAGGTAGCAGGTTTTGTCGTCGACGTTGTTGTGTTGGTGTGGGAGGAGAGAGGCGTCCGTACGATTCCTGTAATGTTTCTGGCTGTAAGATCCTTTTTCCTCCGTGCTTGTTCTTGTACGAGGGCACCTTTCGAATCATACTCAATAGCGGTTCTGGTACTGGTACTGGTACTGGTAAAGGTAGTGGCTGCAGTGGCAGTGGAAGAGACCACAATGGGCGCCAGAAAGATCAACAGTAAACTCGTCATAGGCATTGGTAAATAAAGGATCAAGAGAACTACAGTATGCTGTAAGACTTGCTTACTCTTCCAAAGCTATGTCCTGCTAATTTATCCTTCTTCTGGCGAAAGTTGGTCTCTCTCTCTCTCTCTCTAGCTGCTGCAATACAGTCTACTCTTCCTAATACTTGTACTCTAGTAGTCTAGTACTTTTTCGCTTTTTCTTTTGTGTTTATGAAGTTTTGATTTCTTGATTTTCGGCTGGCCAAGCATATCGGCTGCCTTTTTATGTAAATACTCGGAGTAGTATTATTATTTTAAAACAAGATTTGTACTAATTTACTGTACTGTACTATCATTGCATCGCTGCTGTATGTGTTCGTGTTTGTGTTTTGTATTTGAAACAGAAACACTACTCTACTACGTACGACTAGACTACTTAAGTACTACGCAATGCTTCATGTCACGGAAGAACCAATACTTGATTGTGTAATCCTGGGCAGTTAATTTGAATGCACGTCTTTAATTCCCTCTCGACAAAGATAATTACCAGGTACAATAGACGATCAACAAGACTACAACCAGGTACCTGGTACCTTGTAGAGTAGAACCTTTTAGTCTAGCTAGCTAGTAGACTATTTTTCGTACTCGAGTAGTCTACTAGCTAGCTAGTGAGTGGTGAAACACAAAACTAGTAGCTACTAGTACTGAGTACAGTAGCTATTTAGTATTCTACCTGCTAGTCTACTCCTCATGTTGTGATACATTCTGCCAAAAATGCAAGAACAAGCACTAAGTTGGAACGGGACCGGTACTACTAGTGATCATAGATCGACAAAAATGGAACCGTTACTTAATAAAACGTGTCATATCTGAAATACCTGCTACTACTCTAGCTAAAGCTGCTACTAGTAGTCTAGTAGTAGAGTGTAGAAAAGCAAAGCTCCATCAGGTCGTAGAAATCGCTCTCGTAGTCTAGTAGTAGCTACAGGAGAATACAGGAAGTAGTTTAGGCGGCACAGGAACTGCCAGTGGCCACTTCCACCCAGCGCCATGCGTTTAACATCGTTGTCTCTCTTTTTTGCGTTTACCATCAGTGTCATTGCAGTTTCCAGCTATAATTACTGTATTCAGTAAACTACTAGACGGTTCGGTACTCTGCTTAACCGGAGAGTTGGATAACTTTTCCCAGGCGACCACAGCCGCCATCCATAGCTAGTACAACAAGTAGAAAAATACTAGTAATACTAGTAATATTAGTAACTATAGCGTTTTTCTATTAGGATTCTTTACGTTGTGATTCGCTTGTGTCCAATACTTGGCCGAAGTATGGAAGGCCTTGGACAGTATTTGTCCCGCCAAGGGATCTTCGATATCCAGTTCGACGAGAGCATGAGACGGATGGTGCTCAACAAACTGTCGAACTCGTACAATTTGTTTACGATACCACAGTACGTGATCCTGTTCATGAGTCGATGCTGGTCCAACGCTACAGTTGCCGAGCCGTTCTGCCAAACTTCCCAATTCCGTCCCGGCCTGCCATCTTTTGACGGAAGAATACCATTTGGTAACGTTGCGCTGGTTCAAAATGATTGTGGCATTGGGAAATTCATCGTGGATTTGTTGGAGATGGGTAATTTGGGGGAAATAACAGTCCTGGGGTGAAGTGGCCACATCAAGCTGTCCCCAAACTTTGTAATTTCCACAATCCCTGAGTGCAGTGGGAGGTTTTGAGGAAAGACGGGATTCGTTCCAACTTTGGACCAAACATATACCAATATAAGTTTCCTTTTCTGGGACCTTCCAATGCGAGACATCTTGGGTTGAAAATGCTTGTCGAAAAAATTCGGTAATGGATGAAGTTCCTGCTTTGGGCATGCCTACTACAATGACCGGCGTAGGTAAAGGTAAGAGAGATTCCAGTTCTTCTTCGAGCCTGGCAGAGTTCATCGAGAGCAAATTATGATAGCTTTTCCCACGGATGATTACTTTTGACGTGATGGTTTGGTCAGAGCCCATGATGAGGGGTGTAGGCGATGATGATGTAGGTGATATTGTGGTAGGTAATATTGTAGTAGGTATTGATGTAGAAGATGAGAGAACAATCGAAGGAGAAGCTGTTGCTTCTAGTTTTGCAATTGCTTCTTTATCCGTCAACGACAAAACGGTTGCATTTTCTGACGATGGCAAGAGTGATGATTTCTGTTCGGTCTTGATCTTGTACTGAACGTAGTTGTTGTCACTCCCTCCAAGAAATAATATCCAAACAAGAGCTGGCAATACCACGCCCAACACCGACAGAAGTCCCACGAAGAGTTGTTGGCGGCGACTACCAGTTCGTGATGGTACGGTAACGTCGTCCATGGCAGGATTTACTACTATTTAATCTCTCGACTAATAAAGAGCCAAAGATAACGTCGACTACAGTTTTTTTTTTCTGGTACTGCTACTCTAGCTAGCTGCTCGGAGTAGTAGCAGAGACTACTCCATACTACTTTACTACTACTAGCTAGTAGTAGTAGCTACTAATAGGAGCAGTAGTAGGAAGTAGTGTACTACTAGTAGCTACTACTAGCAGTATGGTAGTAGAAGAGGAGTCTACTTGCGCGATTCTTTGAAATAATTAATCGGTCATGAGCAAGACTCTCTACTTATTACTACTCTATTCTTAAAGATTCGAAAACTGGCTGGAGTAGCTCTCTCTATTCTACTTTTAATTCTACTACTAGTAGAGCGACACTGGTACTAAGTAGCTTATTAGTACTGATGTAGTATCTACTCTCTACTCTAGTAGTAGAGTCTCTAGTAGTAGTAGTATTAGCTAGTAGTAGCTAGCTAGCTAGCTCTTGTAGTAGAGCTAATCTACTTCCACATAACTTACTGTAGTACCAGGTACGAGTACTAGCTATTAGTAGTCTACGAATAATAAAACAATAATAATATCTTCACATTCCGGATCTTGCTAACAAACACCTCATGAACATTTCTTATTACAATATCTTCTTTACAAATTTTAACACACATACACAGCAGTAGTACAAACTCTGCAGAACCACAGAAAAATATATTGTTAGACCTGCTGCTGCTGCTGCATCATTGAGGATTCGTATTCTTTTGGGAGGAAGGGGAGTGGTTGTGGGCAACAAACGCAGCATCAACAACAGCAACAGCCACCACCATGCGCGGTGTATACACTATACACTCTGCACTCGGTATCATAGCGAAGCTATGTGTCTGCTTTTGGAGTCTCTACCCGTTCATCGTGACTGTAAATGGCCTTCTATTACAGACTCCTAACACCCGATACAGCCAAGAACATCATCGACATCATCGTCATCGTCATCTATTATTCATGAAGGAAGAACACATTTGGAAGAACTTGGTGACGCCGGTCCTTATCTTCAGCATGGCTGTTTTTGTTCCATTTCCATTGTTGGCTAGTGATGCAGATGCCGCCACTGTTTCTACTACACTCTACACCAATGCCAATGCCAATGATGCTACAACAAGAACTTCACTATTGTACAATAGTAGTCCTTCCATTCTCATTTCCAACTCATCCTACCGAGAATGGAATCTTGGAAATGGCAATGTACAACTTCCAGTACCTTTCACGATGGTTGGAAGTTTCCAATTAAAAGATTTCGTTTTATTAGGAAGTGGAAGTGGAGGAGCAGTGTTTGCTGCCTTCGTGTCGTCGTCATCCGAAATCAATAGTAGTAGTTAGTAGTAATGATCATCAAGTCGTCATCAGCAGTAAGGTCGCTCTCAAAGTAAGCTGGGAATCGAGTACTGAATCTGTTCGAAATGAGTGTAAAATGTTGCAAAGATTGGAGGAACACCATGTAACGGGTGTAGAACAGTGTCTCGCCATGGACACATATCCTGGAACTGTAACAAAGACATACAATACACAACAGCAACAACAGCGTACCATGATTGTTTTGCAACCCGTCATGGAAGACACGGCCAGTCTTGTCAATTCGATAGGCCTCATTCCTTCCAATGAATTGCAGCAACAAGCTACGCAACAGGTGATTCGGACCATGCTCCAAATGCTTGCGGCACAAGTTGCCACCACAGATGTCCAACCCTTGATTTCGGCCACGACCGGACATGTATTGTTTATTGACATGACCGAAGCACAAATAATTGCTCGGGAACCATCGTCCTTAGAATTGGCACTTTGCAGATCCTTCGTATCGGAAATGATGGTACTGATTCCTGAGAAAATGACAACGGTAGCAGCCCAAGCTATGGAACAAGAATTGGTGATTATGTCCAGTAGATATAGTCAACAGCAGCAGCAGCCACAACAACAAATATCTGACAATGGTACTTTACCCATCTTGGATCGAATCCCATTATCCATCCGAGACATATTGAAGGATCAAGTTCCCTTCCTAACACAGACCTCACTCGCTATCTTGTAGGATACTTATACAAATGCAATATGGTAGCTCCTACCGGAGAGGTGGTGATAAAGTCTCACAGGTCACTCATGATAAACTGCCAGCGTCGACCAAGTGTCTGCTGCATCACTAGAAGTTGCTTTCCCTTTCAAGTCACAATCCTTCCTATTACTGCTTCGGTAGGTCGTGGATTGTTTCATTGGAATTCACAGGAACCCAACTCTGCAGCCGCTAGCCTCCTAGCGCAGCTCTTCGCTTGACCGCTTGGCGAAAGGTACAAAGTTGAGCATTGTATTTCGCGGTTCAAAGATCAAGCAGGAGAACTCGTTCTGGCAGTAGAAGAAGTAAAATATCTTGGGCCGTTTGATAATTAGGTAACTCACGCCAAGATTGATATGAATTGGATTTGTGAGAAAATACTTTTCTTCCCTTTCCCCGACCAGTTTATCGTGTCACAGCCGATTATTGACTTACTGACTTGCCAAAGATTAGTGGCAAGGCTTGTGTTGTTGAAGAGAACCCACAGACTACTTGAGGACTGAGGAGTCGGGAGTACCGTACTGAGTACCTAAGTTAGTAGTTGTGCAGTCGTAGGCAGGCGAGACTTTCCTAAGACTGCTTGATGAACGAAATAGGAACGATGTACAACAGTAGTTCCAGTTGCCCAGCAGAGTGCTGGGCGCTAGATGAACCACAGACAAACAACTTCTATTTTGATCGCAAAATTACTAGTGATGGCATATAATATTTCCTGAGTACTACTACTACTACTACTAGTTGAGAGAACAAACTGGTCGGTAGTAGCCTACTATTATTAGTAGTAGTGGTCTAGTAGACGTTCATTTTCTTCATAGGACTTCGTAGCACGTTCTGTCGAGCGTCATCTTTTGTCTCCATGACATTTTAGACTGCTAGACTTACTAGTGGGGGGCCAGTGTTGTGATCCCCGTTAATTAGACATTCTATTTTTTTTTTTAGTTCGATGGTACTTCTAGAAGGGTCGACTGGCTAGTAGTAGAGTTCGATGGTACGATGATATCAATTCGAAGTATGTCCAGGTGGACTATGGCAGTTTGACTTGTCGCTCTACTACTCATGGCTCATGGGACTCAAGTCGTTTACACAGTATTATCTACAGGGACATACTTGGCTCACTCCCAATACACCCTATATTTATCTATCTCCGCATTAGGCACTTATGTGTTATCAGCGATCATGTCATCTAATTCAGGAAACACAGACTCGAGGAAAGAGAGCCGGAATCGCATGACTAATGATCGATTGATTTGGTTCAAATCAACCCTCAAGCTCAAAGACTTTGACCATGGCGACATGTAAGTCACTGACGAAGCCAAACCAGAAGTTTACTTTGCCCTCCACTAGAGCTGTAGCTGTCCTTATTTGATTTAGCATACTCCTTGAAACTTGAAACTGTTCTCGTGCCACAATGGCCGCCTCAAGAAGAGGAGCCAATATTAGGCTTGGCATTCGAATGGTCCCGCATGACTACTAGCTACGACTAGCTAGTACTACAGTAGTGCTACTACTACTTTTAGTAGCTACTGGAGTACTCGAATAGCTAACAAGAACCAGGTAGTACTACTACTACTAGCTACTACTACTACTCTAGAGTAGTAAATACTACTAGCTAGCTAGTAGTAGCTACTCTAGTTGAGTACAAGCTATTAGTAGTAGCTACTACCAGGTAGTACTACTACCAGCATAGCTCTAGTAGCTATGGTACTAGTAGTAGCTATTCTACTACGTAGCTAGTACCATAGTAGTCAAGCAGTGGTACCTGGTAGGAGAAATCTTGAGTTTCCAGTGGATCTGTTTTGATCTGATCCTGGATGATCCCGAGGAGTTCTAGTAGCTACCTGCTACTAACACTACTACTAATAATAACCACAGTACCTGGTACCTGGTAGTAATAGTCTGTAGTACTACTAGTAGCTACTACTGTAGTACAGTAGTTACTACTAGTACTACTAGCTAGTCTACTACTAGAGTAGATAGCTAAGTTACCCAGTACCACAGTACGGTACTACTGCCACCATACTACTGCTAGTACTAGCTGCACAAATACGGTAGTACTGGTAGTAACTACTACTACTCGTAGTACCTCAGTAGCTGGCTAGCTAGTAGTAGTAGTAGTCTGATAGTACTACTTCCATGGTAGGTACTGGTAGTAGTAGGGTCTAGTAAGAACAGGTAATAACAGTAAACAGTAATAATAATAATAACACAACAAAATGACTAAACGTTGTCAAATATTAATGATGGACCAGAGGAAGCAGCAAGAAATCAAGCGACGAGGCTCTTCTCTTCTCTACGATGGTAGTGAAGGAGACTACTCAGTGGACGAGGAACATGGAGAAATTGTACAAACAACCAAATCGAAAGGAATTGTAAATGTTCAACTATTCATTCGAAGTAAGTGAAGTCTAACTAAAACTGCACAATTCACGTCTTTCCGTTCACCATGGACTATTATTTTGCATTACCACTCTTTACATGAATATTTTAACTAGTGGAATCTTATCATTTTCCTCTGCAGAGGCATTTACCATGATCAACGAGTGTGACAACGCCATTGCCGACTGGACACCAGAGTAAGTCTAAAAAAATCACGAAAAACGTATTCTGTGAACTGTGCACTTACGCCTTGAACGCACATCGTACATCACGTTGCAATTGACTTTGTCTTATAAACTCACAGACTACTCGCTTTACGTGCCTGCAATTCTCGGAAGAGGAGACAAGTTCGTTATCAAAGACAAAGAAGCATTTGCAAAATTGATCATTCCTCAGTACTACGATCACAAGTAGGTGTAAACGTACTGTCTTGCGATACTGTAACAACTTGTGCTTTTTATGCCAGCTAACTATTCACTCGCAAAAAAATCATTCAAAACAGCAACTACTCTAGTTTCACGCGACAGCTGAATTTTTACGGCTTTACTCGCGAGCAGTCCATGACCATCAAGGTGAGCGATCTCAGTTCCCTAGCAGTTGGACAAGAAACGTTCTACCACAAGGACTTCCAACGCAGCCGTCAAGATTTGCTAAAGAATCTTCAGCGACGTTCCAGTGGTGATACTAAGAACGGGAAAAAGCGCAAAAAGGCAAAAATATCAACGGATGATGTTTTTCTGATCTCGCGACTTGACGCTCTGCAACAAGAACTAAATTATTTGCGCGAAGAAAATGTTTCCGCAACAGCGGCTATTCGCAACCTACTGACCGAAAATGCCGCCAAAGATAACAAGCTTGATGCATTGGAAATGCGACTGGAGCGGTTGGAACGCAAGAGCCCGTCCAACCGTAACAGCCGTCCTATTCAGCAACAAGACTTGCTCCCTCAGGACCAGCGCCTTCAAGGTAAGTCTAGTTTTGTTGAAAATCTCGATTTGTTTTGCTTCTTCAATATTACGTTTTCATTGGATTTTCTCTTTCCTTTGCGCAGCATTTCCTGGTGATGTTACTTCTGCTTCTTGTGGTGCTGCTCCTATTGGTATTGGTGCAGGTACTGCCACACTTGCACCTCACCCACGAATGAAACAAGTGCACTGCGATATTTATCAGGAGAATAGCGCATCCTCTAATGCTCCTGTTTCTACCTCCTCTTTGGTGAATTCTGCCAGTATTACAGGAGGAGCTGTCACTTTTCGCGAGGCTAGTCTTGACCTAGGATTGCTCCTGAACCTGACTCGCGACAACTCTTTAATATCGTGGTTGCCCTGCCAAGAGACTGGAGGAAATATCACTTGAGTAGGTGTGAAACAAAAGGCAACATCCCGTAGGGCACATGCCGACATCATATGCTGTTGACCCCCATTCCAATTAATGGATTACACAATTCGAATCTGACATTATCTGTAAGAAAAACTCTACCGTAGTAACTGAAAGCGTTTAGAACGAGATCTCCAATATTGTAGATTTGAGATTTGACACCAATAGTATCCTAAATGTAAAACATCGACATGTTACATATGGAATATGGAAGCCAACCGAGGATTGTGCTTGGAGTTCGATGTGAATGGCAAAGCCTTCAGCTGTTTGCTGACCCTCGACTCCGTTGGTTACTGGTAACACTGAAGGATGGGACTTTTAAAAGTTCGATTTACGGTTTACGGTACAAAATACGAACATGGAACATGCCACCACCAAGAAGAAGATATACAGTAATGGTACCGTAGGAATGCTACTACCGTACTGTAGAAAAAGAGGGAGTCTAATGATGTCCTTATCATGTACTCTACCACCATAGTACTCTTAGTAGAGTAGTAGTAGTACTAGTAGCTAGTAGTAATATTAGCTACTGTAGTACCAGGTACTACTAGCAGCTGGTACTGGTATAAGGTACGGTACGGTAGTCAAAAAGAAGAGTCATTAAGGCTACTGTACCTGGCACAAACCAGCATGTTCTCGAAAAATGAGAACCAACCCGTCCAAGTATGTTGCTTTTTATCCATTCAAATTTGTCACCATCAGAAAGCAAAAAGAAAAGTCAATCCCATATAATTTATTTATTTCTTACCCCCCAGAGGAAAAGCCACAGTCAACATTAGTAGCAACTATCTAGCAACACAAAACACACGACACGAATACAATCATGGCTCCACACTTAGTGTTCAACATGAATCTCATCACGGACGATGATGATCATGATGATGAATTAACTTGCTCGACCGAAATAACAGAGGAATCATCGGTGTCGTCTTTCGCATCGGAGGCGACGAATGCAAACTGCAGGACCCACCTTCTGCGGCAGCGACGCCGACGGGTACGATTTGCTTCCGATGACCAAACAGTCACCCATTCGTATGAAAAATGCTTTTCTACGAAAGATGAACAACACAGAATATGGTACAATGCCGCAGACTTGAAGCAGATCAAGAAGGATAACTACCAAGGATTAATGGAACACACCAAAGACGTCGATCGCGTCTGCTGTTTGTGCGACGACAACATCCTAGTCTCTTCGTTGGATCAAGAGAACTGGACTTGGAGGGGATTTGAATACGTCTTACACCGCAGTCCCCGAAAAGAGTTGCGACTAGAACACACGAGGGGAGTCGTTGCCTTTCAAAACTGCCTGGGCTCGAATGCTCCCCTTGCTTTGGCACATTTTTGTGCGAATAGCAGCAGCACCAACGGAAGTCTGGAGCGTGCACTGCAACAAGCCCAGCAAGATGAACAGGAATGTCATGATGAAGAGCAGCAACAGCAGCAGCAGCAGCAGCAGCAAAAAGTAGACGATAACGATACCGTCTCAACGGCGTCTACTGTTGAATCGTCGTGTTGCTCCTGGCATGAACGTACAGAAACTGATGCAGCTGCTGCTGTGGATGACATTTTGCCGTTCAAAACACCCATACGACGTCATGCAACTGCCTTTGGCAAACACCTCAAAATAGAGACCAAACGCAGCGACAAGAATTCAGTGACCACTTTTTTCCGCTCACTAGTATCTTAAAATTCTAGAAGTTGTCAAGGCAATGAAATAGAAAACATTGGAAATTGTATCTACTACTAGTAGTGTCCCTGAATATGCCAACAGCACTACTAGATCTAGTACCAGTAGCGAGTTGTCTAGCTAGCTAAATTTTACGGAATAATCTAACACAATCACAGCTGCTGTCCTTCCAAGAGGCTATTCGGATTTTTATTTTATTTGTTCGCACCAATAATTCAGTATTTGTTTTTCCAAGAAGTGTTTTTATTCAGGTTCTCCCTTCCATCAAAGGTTGAATGGCACGTTCGTCAATCCCGCCAACGTCACCGTTCATGAGAGCTGCCTACTAGACTAGACCCTACTACCTACTAGTCTAGCTAGTAGTAGCAGCTACTCTGGCTAGCTACTAGGGAGTACTACTACTAGAGTACTACTACTACTAGTAGTCTACTACTAGCTAGAGTAGTATCTAGTAGTAGAGTAGACTACTCGGAGTAGGTTGTTATTAGTCTTTACTCTTAACCCTATTGCGATTCTTTACCCCTATCAAAAATAATAATAATAATAAGAGTAGCATCAACAGCAGTTGAATAACCAAAAATTTAGAGCACCTACCAGGTACGTCTCTTTTCTCTCTCTTGCGGACGCATATGGACCCATCCAAACAAGTTCTTCAGAAGTATTAGTTGAGTCACAAATGGCAGGTTGACTCTGTCTGCTATTACACGCAATTATATCCTACTAGAGTACAGCGCAGCAAAGCTAAGCTCAGCTAAGCTCAGCTGGAAACCCTCCTACTAGCTAGACTAGACCCTAGACTACTAGACTCTCGATACTCGATTACAAGACTGAAACTGAGGAGTACTCACTGTATTAGTGCGGCAGAGAGCGAGAGGGAGTTGTTTTTAATTGACATCTAGAAAGTACTCTTATCTAAAGGGTTGTTCAAGATAGACACAAATTAAACAAAACCACAAATTTAAAGAGAAAAAGTGATGAGAGGCTTCTTGAGCAAGATTGGTATGAGTCCAGGCTCAGGCTCTGGTCAGCAGCAGCAGCAATCTGAGCCACAATCTGAGTCGCAACAACAAGAAGACAACGCGGAGGGGAGTGAATTTTCTGATGAAGGCGAATTTTCCAGTTCACCGGCGCATTCGGTCGAAGATGCACAAGGGCGAGGAGGGAGCGAACTGCAACAGCAACACCAACAAATTATAGCAGAGATAAAAGCATTGCACATAGCCGGGACTCAGATGGAAGTCTTGTACGAAATGTTCCCACCCCATCTCGTCGATCAGGTCGTCAACGATAGTCGCGGCGACGAAGGTAGTCACAGCTACAGTGGAAGTCGATCGCACGACAGTGGAAGTTACAGTGGTAGTCGATCATATTATAGTGATGACGATCAAGAACGGTCTGATTATTCTGGAAGCAACAGAAGTTACGGGGAGTCTCGGGGGAGCGGCAAAAGTTATGATTCTCGATACAACAAGAATAGTGGTGATGACAGTGGTTCTTACGATAGCCGAGGCAGTTATAGCAGTACAAGTAGTAGTAGAGGTAGCAGAGGTAGTAGTAGTCATTGCAGCAGGAGCAAAAGTCCGGATCTCATGTCAGAGCAATCGGAACACGCCGGCTGGCCGGTATCATCCCCGGAATCAGAAGAGCGCAAACAGCTCGACAGGCAACAACAACTCGATAGCTGGCAAGAACAAGATCAATCTGCTGATGAACCAAGCATAAACTCTCATGAGCATCAACATCGTCAAGATGGCAATCGATTATCATCATCCACAGTTGCAGCGTTCCCTTCTCACCCGAAACCTTCCTCAAAAAAAGATCAAGGAGACGAATCAGAGGATGATTCTATTAGTCTTTCAGATATTATCAGCCATGAAGAATCTAGCAGCAACAACAGTAGAAGTAGAGACAGTAACAATAGGAGTGTCAGCGTCGGTGACAGCAGCAACAGCAGAAGCAAAAGCCGTTCGGGAGGATCGTATGATTCGAAGAGTTACAATGGTAGTTATGATGATGATAGCCACGACAGCCAAAGTCCAAGTGCCGTTGGTAGTAGTCGCTCCTATTTTAGTGACGCGGAAAACAACGACAATGACACTCGAAGCTACTACAGCGATGACGATGACGATGACGATGACGATGTTCACTCTGGCAGTGGAACAGCAAATCATCACCACAGTGATGACAACTCGAAATCTCATTCTTTTCCGCAGCGATCGGCGGCGACAGAGGAGGAAATTGACGACGACCAAGAACAGCAAGAAGATATTTTGCGACTCGTTCATTTGGGAACCAATCCTGCCGTTCTTGAAAACATGTTTTCACCTGACTTGGTAAAAGCTACTTTGCAGAGACAGAAAACACAGCAACAACAGCAAGCAGATGAAGAAGAGACAGTACCACCGGAATCCAACAGTCCAAGTCAAGCAGTATCCATGGCATCGTTGGATGCTGATGCTGCTCCCAATTTGCAACCCCGAGTCCATTTCGAACCAGCTGACAAAAACGAGAAGGTAGCAATCGAATGCAATAGTGAAAATTATGATGATATTGATGATAATGACGACGAAAGTGATGATGATAATGCTTTCAACAAAAAATCTCCTAAATCATTAAGCCGTCCAAGAAGTGGTAGCTCTCTAGGAGATAGCGATCAGGACGATGCGTCGGGCAGGAGCCAGAGTGGTTATACTGATAAACACAAAAGCAACAACACCTCTAACGAGGAGTCATTTCCAGTAAACACTAGCCATGGTCTTATATCTTCCGGTATTACCCTGAAACAACAACAACAATCACGACATATCTACGAACCATACAATGAAAGTCACTCAGAAGCTACAACCAACATGGATTCATTTGCTGGAGAGGCATCGGATCATATTCCGTCAGGTTCAAGTGCCCCAACAAAACCGCAATCTCGTCATGTCTACGAACCGCACCATGAAAGTCATTCGGAAGCTACAACCAACATGGATTCATTTGCTCGAGAAGCATCAGAGCATACTCCGTTAGCAACAACACTTCCCAGCACCCTAACACAGCAATCACGTCAAGGTGAAGAACCAAACAATGAAAGCCACTCTGATGCTACCTCCAACATGGATTCATTTGCCGTGGAATCTAGTTATGGCTTCAATTCATCCGTTTCTACGGGGAATGATACTGGACAGCAGCAGCGGAGCAGTGTGTCCAGTGAAGGTTTTCTTGCTCCATCGTGTCAAACGCCGTCGTCATCAACGCAAGTAGAATCGTTTGCTTTGCCGTCCGACCACCCTGTTTCGCTGCACAAACTACCCTACCTGCCGGCACGCGGGGACGGAGATGATGACTCCTTGGAAGAGGGAAAGGAGACGAGCCTTAGAGAGCGTTCTTACAAGAATGACGAATCTGAAGAACGTTCATGGACCGAAAATGATTCAATTGCACAGTCGTTCGCAATGGATTCGAATCATCCCATAATAGAAAGAGATTCCAGTATTAGTGAAAACCAAAACCAAGATTCTCAACAGACAAGCGAGGGTTCTGAGGTTGTCCCAGAAGAAATGACAAGTGAATATGAAAGTGAAAGCAGTTCTGAAGCCTTATCCATCGAAAGTACCACCAAACACAAAGAGACTCCTTCCCAGGCAAGCATCGATAGCAGTCAATACGAATCAGAGAATTTATCTATTCAGAGTGCTACTCAGCGCGAAGAATTCGTGTCTCGATCTAGTGTAAAAAACAGCGATCATGGATCGGAGATACTGTCGTCGTCATACGAAACTTCACAAGAAGCTTCTTTTGCGATGGAAACAGACCACGTTTCCTCTCCGATTCTGCCCCTGGAAGGCAATCTAAGCGGAGAAGTGTCTCCAGATCACAAAAATGAATCCATTAGTTTCAAGAATGAATCCGAGGACGGGGTTGAGAAGGATGATGGCTCACGGTCTCGCTCCGATCAATCTCATAGCAGCTTTGTTTCAGGATTTGAATCAAGTACCTCCAGGAGGTCTCATGGCGACGACGTCGGCAGTTCGAGTGTTCAATCAGAATGCGAATACGGATCTGTGAATGAAGACATGGCGAGTTTCAGTGATCGGCCAGACAGAAGTGGGCAGGATTCGGATGGGGCTGGTGGTTCGAGTGCTGATCAAGATGAGCACGCCTCCACTGAACAGGTTAGCGTGCAGGGCGGCATCAACAGCTATCAAAAGGAGGCACATGCTGAATTACAGTCAGCACTGAAGATTTCCAAGAGTTCCGACAGGTCCATTGAAAACAGTAAGGGAAATCTATCCAACAGCAGCAGATTCAGTGATCGGTCGATTTCGAAAATACCTACATTTGGCGGAAGTGTTAAACGCCAGGGTTCCGTTTCTAATGGAAGCATTGAGCGACGAGACCCAGCTGCGGCTGGCTGGTCTCCTGCAGATTACTCGGGAAGTTTCAGTCATAGGTCAGGCTCTGACAATCAAACTGACGAGGTCAATTCTAGGAGTTCTAGTAACACATCACGCTCCAGAACTGTATCTGGCGAGGGTAGCAGACGGCAAGGTTCTATAGATTCGTCGATTGACCGTCAGGCTGATTCTGCTTGGACTGGTAATGAAGATGAGGCACAGTCAGCACATTCCGGCCAAAGCTCAGTCGACTCGTTTGTGCAGGAATTGTGGAATGGTAAGCATGATGATATACCGAATACCAGTGGTTCGGTTGGTAGTGCAGGAAGTCCTGACAGAAACGTGGCCATGCGTAAGTTGTCGTCGGAGACACAGAAGAGCAAGGAAAGTAATTTCATAGCCATTCGTCAATTAATGGACGTGGGGACGGATCAGTCTGTGCTTGAATCTATGTTTAGTTCAGAAGAAGTTGCACATTGTGTAGCAAAAGCTTCGGCAACAGAGGACGGAGGCAGCAGCATTAGGAGAGGCGATGAGGACTTGATAGTGAAAGGATCTGTGTCTGCTAAGAGTTCTACCAGAAAACTATCAGCAAGACCAACAGAAATTACTCATGGTAAGGAGTATGTTCCGGGGGGAGAAGTAAACCTTAATGATGGCAGTGGCGAGAGTGCAGGATATGACAACAATGAGGTATTCGACAAAAGAATTGGAAATAGGAGTGAAAATGAGCGGCAAGACAACTCTAGTAGCTACTACAATAGCGAAAGCAACGCTTCTGACGGAGACAGCTATTACAGCGCATCATCCGGATCCTCCAGTTCCGAGCTTGACAAATTCCGGCCAGACATTGAGCGCTTGCTGAGCGTAGGGACAGATATGGCTAAATTAGAGGATATGTATTCTTCTGACCTAGTGGCCCGCGTCATAGCACTTCAAGATAAAGGTTCTGGTTCAATTGGGTCGTTTCATAGCAGCTGTGCAAGCTCAGGCAATGATGCTATCGAAACTGGGACAAAAAATGATGAGATTTCTTGTGAGCAGGATGCAACTAACAGTTCAAGACAGGATGACACCCTCGGAAAGGGTCTTATCAATGATGCAGCGAAATCTAAGATCAGCGCGGCTGCTTTCTCCGGCAAGGAACATTTCGAAAGTGGCGCGAGTACATTGCCACATCGACGGCGATTTTCTTTCCCAAAATCAGGTGTTCTTCCAGCAAAACTAGAAAACAGCAACTCATCCGGTGAGTCGAATGCTGATGATGTTACTTTTACATCGCAACAATTAGACGACAAGGTTGCTGCTATACATACTCTACTTGCCGCCGGTACGGACCAAGGTATCGTCGAGATTATCTTTGGAGCAAAAACTGTTTCTAAGGCAATTATGAGTTTCTCCAGCGGCGCACTACCAGCCAATGATGATAGCAAGGCTATGAAAGATGCCAGCGAAGGTTTTTCCGATTATGATCCTGGACAAAATTCAGATCAGACCAATGACGAGGACACGGGCTTTCACAATGATTCCTTTCGAGCCATTGATGCCGCGAAAAATCATGAGGCGGACAAAGGTTTCGGTGCGTGGCCAGGTCAAGACTTACATTTGAATGCCGGCGATGTGGCAGCCATTAAAAACTTGCACGAAGCTGGGGTGGAAAGATCTGTTCTGGTTTCTATGTTCAGCGAAGCTGATGTAACGAAAGTTCTTGGTACGGAATCGTCCAAAGCATCCAACTGTTTTTCTTTTTCTTTCGGGTCCTCCAAATCCGACGAGTCCTTGAAGTCATCTACAGGAAGTGGGACCAGAGAGTCGAGACCAACTTCAATTTCATCTCAGGAAATCTCTGGATTCAACGAATGTGTGAAGAGTTCTAGTCAGAAGTTTGAGAATATGTCCGACAAGGCCCATTGTGAATACTCAGAGCCAGGTCCGTTCATCAGTTCACCTGCCGATCATGAGCGATCGGCTTCGTCGAGATGTAGCTCCGACGTGAACTCCGAACATAGCAGTGACGAACAACACGACAACAACGATGGAGGCAGTGATTTTCGTGTCAAGCAATTGCTGGATAGCGGTATGGATTCATTTATAACTGCGACAAAAAGCGAGGAGCTCGAGTCCAGCGAAGACAAGACAATCCTTCAGACTCAAAATACCTTAGAAGCCGCAGATATCACCCGTAATGATGATTTATCCTCGGACTATGGCAGCACAGGCGCAGAAAGCTTCAATCAACAGAGTACCAATCCACAGGAGGACAACAATGTGGAAGCACCATCACATTCAAGTTATAGTCAACAATTATCACCGTTGGTGGAGCAACCCAAGAGGTCAAGGGAGATAGACCAGTCCAATGCGTTCAATAGTGGAGGATCTACGACGAGTGATCAAAGCTTCCACCGGGTTGACGAGCAAGGACTAATGAATGAGACTAATAAAACTGCCCTTTCTAGAAATGAGAAATTGGATGAAGATATAATGTATTGGCTAGGAAATGGCACATCCTTGGATATTGTCGAAACAATGTATAGCCCCAAGGACGTAGCGCGAGTAATGAGCTTGATGAAGCAACAAGAAATCGTCCAAGATGGGAAAAAGATCACGCCTAAGAAACTTAAGAAGACGAAAAAGCAGCCTAACAAAGCTCAAGCATCGTTTGGAGATCTCTCTACTTGCTCCGAAAACAAAGAGGCAACACAAGGATGTAAACCGAAAAGAAAGTCGAAAATTAAGAAGACACGAAACTCCTTTTCTTCTTCTGAGAACTCTGCTGCAAGGATGCCGGAAGTGTTGATAGCTTTTGCCGACTCTAGTAGTGTTAGTGCAGAACGGGAACGGCAAAAGGATTCTTCGTCGTCTTCGATCAACTTGCTGGATAAATCTGCTGCTCTAGGCAGTGTTAGTGAGAGAGACATTGGTCCAGGGAAAGGAGACGCAAAGGTTAAGAAAGAATCATCGTGGACTTCGTCCGACCGGAATGTAAAATCTGCAGAGACAGAGAAGAAGAATGTTCAAGACTCTAATGGCACACGTATTGTTGGAGTCGAAGAGGAACCAAGAAACTCATCTTGGTCTTCGTCTTCAAAAAAGCCAGGCGCAGAGATGGTCAAGGCCGCCAAAAAATCCAGTAATGCAAGCTCTTTGGCGATGTCAAAGTCACAAGAGCGATCATTTCGGCCTTCGAATTCAAAGGAACCGAACTCTCTGGATGTATCTGGAAATGTTGAGATAAATGAAAGCACCTCGTGCGCCCTGCCAGCAAGCAACAAACGTGAATTCATTCCTTCGGTGCCTTCACGCACTGCACGTGGGCGAATTTCCACGGCGAAGCAAGGACCATCGAGCTCCGAATGGAGTGTGACCAAGACGACAAATGAAGCAGAAGCCAAAGACTCATCTTGGTCTTCATCAAATGCCAGCCAAAACTGCACGGGAAAAGAAGATTTCCCAAGGTTTTCTTCGGATATCAGAAGCGGCAAAGTTTTAGGAAAAGAAAAAAACATGAATGGATCATCCGTGGTTTTATCAACCGTTTCGCATCCTCACAAAGTCAGGAATGGGCGAACGCAAAGATCAACGTCGCCTCAGAGACGACCACGGCACCAGTTGGACGGTTCCAGACGACAAAGAAAAATGTCCAAAAATACCTCTGTAGAGACTTTGCTAGCTGAAATTATTGACTTGAAAGAAGAAAATATGAAATTGCAAAAAACAAGATCGGGAAGCTATGCTTTCCACAACGAAAGTTCCAGGAAAGACTTGTCAAGACTAAGGCTCGACGAGAAAGACGCCCAATTCCTAATGAAAGAAAACAGAATTTTAATGCAACGTCTGTCCAAGCTCGAAATTGAATATGAACGGCAGTCCCAGCAATTCGAAATGACTATCGGACAGTTGGGTATTGTTTCGTTGGAAAAGCAGGACCTCAAAAAGGAACTTGAATTGCTTCTCTGCACCCCGAAAGGCAAGAGAGCCTGGGTTTACAGAAAATCGGTGGACTCCAAATTAGCTTCGTACCAGAAAAAGGTTCAAGAAGGTAAGCAAGCGATACAGAAGTTGACTGCGAAGACTACTTCGTACGCGGAATCACTTGGACTCACCACTGAACAAGGAGCAGACATCCGGAAGGAGCTGCTCTTTTCTCAAAAGAAAATGGAAATCATCAAAGCCGAGAACCAGGCGTTGGCAGTTAGTCTGGATAAGAGCCTGGAACAACAGGAGAAGCTTCAAGAGTCTTTGTTGAACGCAGCTAAGGATTGGAACGAGAGAAAGCATCGTATTTATCAAGAGATTGGTGACAACTTGGAAGAAAAGTACGCTGGACAATTCTTCGAGTACGATGAAAGCCTTCGAGAGGCCGCAGCTCAAGTTGAAGCCCTCACTTTAGAACGAGATGGTCTTCTCATGGAGGTCGCTCGACTACAGGAGGTTGCTATGGACCGAAAAAAGCTTTTGCTGGATGTCAACGACAAGCTACGGCATGCATCCGTAGAAAATCTCGAAGCTACGACGAAATACGAAAAGAGTCACAAGAAGTGCGCGATGTTGACAGCCGTTGTAGAGGCCCTCCAGCACAGTTTGTCAGAAAAAGAGAGGGAACTCTCTCTTTTGAACTACAAAACTAGTGCATTGCAAGACGACTTGACTAGTGCGTACGAAGAAGTGTGGCTGGCGGAACAGGAGCGAAATGAGTTGGCAGAAAAGTCGCGCGACTTAGACATCAGAACTGGAAAGTATGAAATGACGTTGGCGGATGTTTGCCATCAACTTGATGTCGCCATGGAGAAAAATGCAACGCTGGAACGTCACTTGATGGACAGTATTCATGACTGCGACGCTCTTCGCGCTGCCAAGACTATGGCTGAATCATCCTTGCAGACAACTGAAGCAAATATTCAGTCCTTTCACGATCTCTTAAACGAAACCAAGGAAGAGATGAAGTATTTGTCGGCCGAAAATAGAGCATTGGTAGAACAAGAGCTCTACAGATATGCGGATCCAGGGAAATCCTTTGCCACGGATAGATATCAATAAAATTCCCATAAATACAATGTAGGCCATCGATTTTCGGCTGCAGCCTTTATTTTGTAGATGATATACGATAACTTTCTGTGTATTTGTGAGGTAGTTGCTCGAAGTGCAAAAGCCGGACACTCAATAGATGCGGCTGTTGCAGTGTTCAGTTGCCTGCAGACTATTAGCAGAAAAAACTGTGCTTCAAGATATCGTATTAGTGTAGCTCGCAGATTTGAAAAACGGAACAAGAGGTCAATTGTCAATCTTTGCATAAACTTTTTTCTGACTACTTTGCTGAAAGTCTGTCCTCTTCATTGTTTCTGTAAGACATTTTTCTTGGCGTATCCACCGACAGTTCGTCGTGGCGAATGGTCGTGCCGGCAACTAGTAGCTTTATGTTGATTTTCAGCAGCAAGGAATGCCCATGACTTTGTTGAGTACGGTAGTCTACTAACACGATTGCCATTGTTTTTAGATACTTAAACACATAATCTTGTGATTTTTGTTGAATTTAACAAAGCTATCTAACCAAACATTGGAACAGCGGATCGAAGCAACGCCTAACCATCACAATAGCTAGAGTAATACTATATTGAAACCAGCTTTAGCTCACGACTGAATAATTGCACATTAAGACTGCCAAACGGGCCTCTGCTGCGTCTTGTTCTGTCCTAAAAACGGCGATAAACTTAGAATGCATTCTATCTCTAACATTACTCTGGAAATTGCAACTCTCCGCCGCTGCCGATCGTGGAAGACAAACCGCAGAGCATTTAACCTTCAAAAAGTGCTATATAATGGCGCCGGTCTTCTCTTCATATTTTTCAGGCAACTCAAAAGTGTAACTCACAACGCCGAAGTCAGAGCTCTTTTTGTATGGCACGCCTGAATGTTCCAAAATGTGCCTCATTCCTTGATTATCCGCGAGAACGTCCGCCTTCAAGCTTATTATACCACCAAAAGATTTGGATACGTCCACAAGCCGCATGAATAAGTACTTTCCTAATCCTTCGCCTTGCCAGTCATCTCTGACCTGGAAAGCAATTTCGGGACGTCCCTGCAGGTGAGGCTGAGGACTTGAGAACCACTGTCCGATGGCGATCATTTCTGACGAACCTGTGGTGTGCCCCTTCTCTGGAGGAGGCCACAGGACTATCAGCGCCATATCACTAGAATAATCAATATCGGCATACTTCTGCAGAATGAGCTGAGGCATAGAATCCATCTTTCGAAAATATCGCAGGTATACGCTGTGATCGGAGAGTGTATGAAAGAATTTTCGAAGCAAGTCCTCGTCGGAAGCCTTGACGGGTCGAACAAAGACAATTTCTCCATTTTTGGTTGTGTGGAGACATTCGAATTCTGATGGGTACTTGCTTTGAAATGATTTTCCCGGCTGCGCTCCGGATATGTACTTGAGCGCCTTTGCCTCGACAAGAAGTTCGTTGCGAAATTCGGGATGAGCAATCCCAATCAGTGTAATACATCGCTCCCGAATACTTTTTCCGTAGAGATTTGCGATACCGTACTCTGTTACGATATATTCGACGTTGGAGCGCGTGATTGTCACACCTGATCCTGGCGGCAAGACACAAGAAATATTGGATCTTCCGTTTGGGCTCCTACTTGGTAAACATACAATCTTCTTCCCACCTTTGGAAAATTGAGCTCCTTGCATGGACTCATCCGTACTCCACACACCACCGTAGAATTTATTAGCAATGGAGTCAGATGCCACTTGGCCTGTGAGATCGACCTTCAGGGCTCCTTCCACGACCATCAATCGATCAATTTTGCCCAAAACAAGAGGATCATTAACGTAGCTGGCCGGTTGGAATTGAACAGCAGGATTGCGATCACAAAATTGGTAGAGCTCCTGCGAACCATGGGCGTGAGTAACAACAGTACTGCCCGTGTCAACTGTTTTTTCCGAGTTATTGAAGACGCCCTGAACTTGCAGCCGAAACATCGACTCTGTTAAGACGTCCGTGTGTAAGCCAAGATTTTTTCGTTCGGATAAAAAGGGGAAAATGCAGACGGTGAGGGGACTCCAACCAAACTTGAGCGTCGCTCCGTCCGGAATGAGTTCAATCAAGTTCTTGCCCATTGCATTAAACGTCTCCTGTGAGTGACCATTTTCCGCTGTATCCTTGATCCATTCGGGCCACAGCTCTTCGGTAGTTTTCAGTCGTTCGTCATTGAAGATCCAGTAATCGATCTCGCTACACAAGATTTTGGATCTTCCTTCTGTATAGGGCATGCAACTGGAGACTTCTGCGATGACGACTTTGGCTGCCCTGATGAAGCTCAAGGTATGCTCAACGCCAAAGCCCAGGCAGCAAAATCCTTTGTGTGGTCTTGTAACTTTGATGACAGCCACATCTACTCGTACGACCTTTTGTTCCAGCATTCTGGGTAGCGATGACGATGATATAGGCCGGTAGTCTGCTAGACCTTCCTTGTTGGGCACGGGATAAATTGAGTTTAATTCCTCGGCTCCTTTAAAGATGTTCTTGCTCATGCAAAAGAAGCTGGAGGTACGGAAACGATCGATATTTTCTTGCTGATGTGGGAGCTTTCCGCCTGGCAGCAGCTGAATGATCTCGATATCTTTGCAGTGTGGATCTTCCACCATAGCCTCTAGTACTGCCTCGGGGGTAGAGGCACAGCTACCAATGTAAACAGAGCTACCATTTCGAATCTTGGAGGTAATTTGGTCGACCGATATTTCTTTAGCATCCCAACCCATGCATGTCATTGATTCATTGACGCCTGATAGAAGAAGGCGGTCTCGTTTCCTGTCACTCTCATCATGAAGAATCGTTGTTGAGATATCACTATTGTTAACCGACATTTCCAATCGGATTTCTATTCTCTTTATGAATTACGAAAGCTGTTTTTTATTCACTGTAACAGTTCGAATATGTTTATTGTTACCAAGTTGATTATTGAAAGAAATAGAAGGTGGAAAGAAATCGAACACCAGCGTAGCGTGTGTGTGTTGCTCTGGTTGCTCTACTCCGCCAGATGTTTTTGAGGATCTTTGTGGACTCTCTCATCTTCTGTTCGCGAAATATCTTGATTGAATAATATGACGATGACGCAGGCACGATTCAAAGTCACAGAAGTCATAATATTGTACTACTACGATATTAGTACTAGCTACTACTGTAGTACTACGGTAGTCCAAACTACGGAGTACAGTGGTACTAGCTACTACCTAGAGTAGACGACTCTACTACTAGTACTAAAAGTAGCTACTAGATCTACTACTACTAGTTGTAGTAGAGTCGAGGAGTAGCAGACTGTAATAGTAGTAGTAGTAGACCTAGTACTCTACTAGTAGTATCAGTCATTCGAGCGATTGTCTGCACGTGACAGAAAAAATAGTAGTGACATTCTTTCTTGCGTACAGATGAGGTCTGTCCTGCGCTTTCACTGCGAGCCAACAAATAAAGATACAATGATTACAATAATCATCGCTGCTCGTACTGCTACTACTACTACTAGCTAGTAGCTACTACTACTAGCTACTACTACTAGCTACTACTACTAGCTACTACTACTAGCTACTACTACTACTACTACTACTACTACTACTACTACTACTAGTAGCTAGCTAGTACTACTACTACTACTACTAGTAGCTACTACTACTACTACTACTACTACTACTACTACTACTACTACTACTACTACTACTACTACTACTACTACTACTACTACTACTACTACTACTACTACTACTACTACTACT
>Ga0100391_1000848_pt1 | contig 34858 bp, 25 predicted proteins | sample CryGeymeta201515_FD_81541 | JGI IMG/M metagenome (GOLD analysis project Ga0100391, IMG submission 81541) | Groundwater microbial communities from Crystal Geyser aquifers in Utah, USA - Crystal Geyser metaG 2015-15 | ecosystem: Environmental > Aquatic > Deep subsurface > Groundwater | place: USA... | reverse complement strand
CGTTTGGTTAAAGTAATAGTGATGTTATTATGTTAGTGTGGTTGTTTGATTCGAGATACTGTAGTACTAGTTAGAAGTACTATAGCCAATTCCTTTTTCACTCGATTTTTCTAGAATTGTAGTGTGCTGCCACAAGAGCCGAAAGTGTCTCGTCGATACAGCCCTCGCGAGCAGTGGACAATGCCAAAGCAGTTGCATTCTGCTCGAAATGATGAAATGACTGTGGCAATGGCCCCGGCTCTACAGCCTTATGGTCCAGGAAATAGGAAGCAACTTCAAAAGAAATCGTTGCGTGGCGAACTTCATCCGACGCGGCCGCGAGAGAAGCCTGTACAAGGTCCGGTGGAGCCTGGTTGCTCATGAGAGCAATGGTAAATGCTGCAAATGATGAAATGGAGGCGTGTTCTGCGAGACCTCGGCGGATCCAATCCTTTCCCAATGATATCCGAGCTTCGTGATTCTTGTGCATGCGTGAACTCGCCTGTGCTACTGGTTTAATCCTGCTGTTACCCTCCATACTCCACTGTTTTTCCGATATTTCGCTTGTCCGCACAGTTGCTTCCAGCGGTTTCCCAGTCATGTCAATGAAAGGTCGTCCTTCTACGGCCCGATTGCAGAACATCCAATATTCCAGCTGTGGCAAAAAGCCAGTGAAGGCCGTGGTAGCCTCGCCAGTTACCAACGTTTCGTTTTCTCCAATGCGGTTGACGCTCGTCGTAGAAAGCTGTGGAATCAACACTTCGCGATCCTCCGGAAAGGTGATATTGGCTTGGTATTGTGTTGTACATTCATCGCTGCTATCTTGCTGTTGGTTTCGTAATACAACATCCAAAACCCTCACCGCGGGAGCTGTAACATGCAATTCATTGCGACGACATCCATCATGAAGAATTTCCACATTTGCTTTACAAATAGAGGGAGCTGCCAATAGTTGGAGACTTCGGTCACCGTCCATTTCTGATTCCCATACCGCAAGGTCGACCGTGTCCTCGAATAGCCCGTGGACCACCACGGCCATGACAGCAAAATAACAAGCAATCGTCACAAGAGCAACGCGATTGCCATGACTTGGCACAGTCAAGGCGACGATCAATCCCAAGAGTCCGTAGACCAATGTCAGCCCCAGACGTTTTCCACTGCTAATAACTACTTCCGATTTTTCTTTGTTCTTATTGACAGTAGCCTTATTAATGTTGTTGCCTTCGAGATTTTTGTTCAAGCCACTCTTTTGAAAATAGAGACACTGACCGGATGTATAATTCCAACTCGCCATGAACGAGCTGGTAGGAAGAAAGGATACGTCGTCCAAATCTTGTGGCATGAAAATGCCTTCGTCTTGAGTCGTAGTAGTACTAGTAGTAGTAGAATTTGTAGTGCTGTCTAACTTGTCCATGCGATTTCCCGTCTTGCTGACAACACTACTGCTGCTGCTACTACTACTACTACTACTACTACTACTACTACTCACCATTGAAATGGACACCGCTGTGACCCACTCGTCAGAATTACGGCTGAGTTTGACCACAGGTTCATATAGCAAGTCTTCGTCTGCACAGTCACTCGTCACGAGGATCAACATTTCACTATTTTGGAGAGGGGCTCCTCCTTGGAGGTATTCTTGATCGTTGTAGCGCAAGCTAGAAACCGGAACATCGGATCGGATTTCGAGAGGATCGGAAAAGGTCTGATCTACAAAGACTCGATCAGTCGAGATAATGTGATGTCCCGGAGCCGCTGTGGCTTGGATGTCACTCAAGGAACGAACCAGGTAAGGACAACAGCAGCTCCATAGAAGCAGCTGCAGTGGAAGACAAAGGGATCGTGACAAGGGGGGCATGGTTCAGTGGTAGTAGTGTAGAGAAAGAAGCGAGTCTCTCTCGACTTCGCAGTATGTTAATCTAACTGGAGAAAGTGAATACACTGTTGCGCTTCTGTTAACTTCAAATTCTCTTTCGTAGTGTGAAGAAATATGTGAGTAAGGTATCTTGTTATGAAGGAAGTTCAGATTAGACTACTACTACTAGTTAGACCTAGCTAGTAGTAGTTGAGAACACCAGTTTGCTGGCTGACGTAATTAATTCCCTTTCTTCCAGTTTCGATAGAATTTTCTTCGATGTCGAATTCTAACCCTAACACAACTGAACCCTGAGTAGAGATTACAGTACGTGGAGCAGGCACAGCAACATACTACTAGTAGTAGTAATGCATCTGATCCACTATTATTGGTCAACTTTTATTTGCTAGAGTAGCTACGTACTTGCCTGAATAAGTTTTTGAGAGGAATGTAACCAATGTAAAGTCCACTTTGCTTGCCGCGCTGTCCTTGAGAGCACATGACTCTTTGAAGTTGTTCAGTAGCATCTTGAGGCGCTCTTGATTGGTGTCACCAAAGTATGCCGACTGAACAGCTTCAATGCATCGCGGTGTTTTCAAAACAGCGCCCAAAAGTCGTACGAAAGGAAGCGAGAATGGTGGTTTGACTACTTCCAATATCCCGGCGATGAAATACCGGAGCAGGGAGGCATCCAATTTGATAGCATCGGCTTGCTGCAATCGCGCTGTCAGTGTTCGAAGAACCGACGGTGCTTCTCCCCGCACCAAAAGAAACAGCAAGAGACGGAGGGCCTGCTCCTTGATTTGATTAATCTTCTTGTACGACATTTCAGAGTTCGTCGAATGCTTGAGAAAGGCAAAGGCAATTTCGCTAGCAAAAGACCGTGTGCAAGGATGCCGCAGGGCAATAATGCGCACCAAGGAGAGAATGCTGGGAGAAAACGTTGCATAGGTTGCGGTTGATGTGTATTCGTTTCCCATTGTAATGTCACGTGCCCACATCATGACGCCCTGGGCGACAGGTGCACACTTTAGCGCCAAGTTGCAAAGCTGCTGGCCGGGCGAAATGGGACCCTTCTGGTCCTCACCCTCTGATGTTACAGCAAAAGCCGCCATGAGAAAAACTTCTTCACAGAGCTGAGCACCCTGAAGGAGCATTCTCGTCAAGGCAACTTCATCCGGCGATTCCTTGCTGTCGGCCCCAAAGACACTGCGCTCCCCAATCTCTGCTCGAGCCTTCTTCTCTCCTGCAAGTACGGCCAATGCCACAAGCCGTGCGCATTTACTTTTCGTTGACGCCGGTATTCCTTTTGACAAGCCCGTCTTGAAAATACTGTGAATCAGAGCCCGAATTGTCAGTGGGTAGGTTATTAGTAATTCTCCCACTTGATCCGACGCAGCTTGCATGTTCAGACCGGTAGGAATCAACGAGTCCAGGACACGATCATCCACCTGCGTCCCAACAGAATACCTTCGCAAAAAATTCAGCAGACCTGTTTCCATTGCCTGTTTCTGCTCGCCGTTCGTCGATACTAGAACGACTTCTTCTCCAGGCAATGGCTTCAACCTTCTACGTTGGCGCTGGTGGAGTTCGCTGATTGCCAGCGCTACCTCAAGCCGACGCTTGCGGAACAGAGGTGAAGAGCCTGCCGTACTCGAAGATAAATTAGGGTCCACCATGGCCGAGTCAAGATCTTGACTGAGTCGCTCCCATTTCCGAATAGCCCGTCGAAATCGTGCTGGGTCTCTCTTCGGATGATCCTCGGCATCCTTCTCGGCCACTTCCACGAGGTGCCTTAGTACCTCGATGGAATACAAATACGTAAACGCTGTCGCCGTGCAAGTGCGTCGCAAATCGTTCACCAGCTCGTCCAAACCAATGGAGGTATCCATCTCGCTGCTAGCTGAAATTGCTGCCTTTCCCACGACTGCCAATTCGGATTGTAGCATGGCATTGAAGACTGAAAAGTACTCCGAAGGATTCATTCGTTTCACGAGCTCTCTGTGGTATCCTCGTTTGGAAATGGTTCGAATACAGTACATGAGCAACGCGCTATCTTTGTTGGTCGCAGACAAATCGATCAAAAGCTTTCTCCACCGATTGGACTCAATCAATTCTTCTAAGAATGCCGCTTCCGATTTCGACAAGTTCAAAATACTATCACCACCCGTCTTGGGAAATCTCTCCTTGGCAATTAGACTGATCACGTCTTGTGTCGTGTCTCGGATTTCATCTGCCACACTCTGTCTCGCCGTGCCTACCACTTCATTGACATTGCTATTGTTCGAAGATGCCGAGCGTAAATCGGCCAGCCACTTCGCTAGTGTCCCACAAATTGCCGTCTCTCCGTGGAAATTGTCGATCAATGCCAAAATGGCCTTTTCGGGATTGCCATCCTGACTGGCCACAACTTCCAAAACGTTGGCCGTGCATCCAGGTTCCAAGACCGAATCTGGTTTGTTCAGTGCTTCCTCGGCATCCATGACTCGTTTCACAACCGGATCAATTTCCGGTTCGGGCTCTTTTTCCTCCTCCTTTTTGGTAGCTCTTTCATCATCATTTTCTTCGCTGTTGTCGTCTTCCATGGGACTCGGTGGCCGCACCGGTGAAGCTTGAAATTCATCATTTTTCTCTTCATAATCATCCTCGTCGTCATTATTTTTTTCAACAAAGCCTTCCGGTGCCTCCCATTGTGTTTCCTCTGTTGTAGTATTGTAATAATATATTCGACCTTCGTCATCCTTGTACTTTTCCCAGGATCTTTCCGCTTGGTGTGCTCCGTCAGCAGATGCTGAGGGCGGTGAAGAGCTGAATTCGTTGTCAGGTTTCTGTTTCTGGGAGGCTTCGACAGCAACAGCCGAATCATCAAAACCGTCCGGTTTATGCCACTGGGTTTCTTCGGTCTGATTGTTAAAATAATACACATTGCCGTCGTCATCTTGGAACATTTCCCATCCATTATTGGCGATTGCAGTATCGCCATTTTCAGCTGGCGCTTCCACCTCCGCCTCACCATCACCATTAGCAGCAGCAGAAACAGCAACAGCAGTATCAGCAGTCTTGTCGAAATCTTCTGGCTTTTCCCATTGTGTCACCTCGGTCTGCGAATTGTAATAATATACATTCCCTTGTTCATCTGTCACCTGTTCCCAAGCATTCTTCTTTTCATCAGTAGTAGTAGTTGTTGCGTTTTGTGATTCGTCGTGGTCAACTGCTGTAGTTTCTTCTTTGTCGGAAGATTCGTCTGCATCTTCCATAATAACATCTTCATTGTTTGTATCATCTTCGTCTTGGTTGTAACCCTCTGGAACATCCCACGTCGTTTCATCCGTTTCAGTATTATGATAGTACACTTGCCCATCGTCGGTTTCGTGCTTTTCCCAGACATTGTTGTTATTTTCATTTTCATCGTCATCATCATCATCATCGCTGTCTCCTCCTCCTCCTCCTACGGGAGATTTTGGTAAGGCTTCGTCATCATCGGATTCACTACCTCCAATGGGAGAGCTTGGCAAGGCTTCTTCTTCCTCTTCTTCTTGCTCAAGTTGTTGCTGTTCATCATTATCATTCATGACAAGAGCGAAAGAAAGAGAGGATAATAACGATTGATATAATGTGTAGGTTGGTTTGCGTATGTGATGAGTGGATTAATTTTTTGTTTCGAGATGATAGTGTGACAGAAAGATCCTACGGTGCTGTTGTGCTGGAATATTAGGCTTATTCTTGTAATAATATTATTTGATTGTGTCAAGCCCACCAGCTACCAGCAAGAGACAAATGCGTCTCGAGATTTAAAAAAAGTACAACAACTGTACTAGTAATAAACAACTGGACAAGACAACAGCACCTGCTGCTGTCTGCATACTCCGAAATAGAAGAATAAATGGCAGCAAGGAAGTTATTCAAAGATAGATACTATTGTCGAAATATATAATAATAATATAACAAAAAAATACACTACTACTCTCTACTAGCTAGCTCTCTAGTAGTAGTCTAGTCGTATGATGATTGTGCGCTCAAGGTTTGTTGTTACAAATTCGGAGGAAGGACAGACACCCTGAAGATACTACAAGAATGTTCAGGTTAACTTCCTCGGAGTGCACACATCCTCTAAAATCCAGAGCAATTTCCCGATGGACTGCATTTGTATTACCCTCTTAAAATAGCTACAGTAGCTCTAGTGGAGTTGTTTTCCCCACACCAAAGCGCACCCGAAAATTTAAGCTCCAACCGACATAATCTTATTGCGCGAAGCAATAGAACGTGTGAGAGTAACAAATACCAATCAATAAACAATAAACAAACAAAAGAGATAGGTCCACTCTATTATTAATTAGTATCATTACAATCTTGGATTCACGAGCGATTGATTTGACCGATCGATTGACTTGGACCGTTCATTTACCAAGGAAGAAAAACAAAGATTTAAAACCGCTCCATACTTTTCGATCATGAAAGGATCTTCCAAAGACAGCCAACAAGGCAGCATCACCCAATCTCAAGCTTACGATATGACAGATATTTCTTTCGTTAGTGCTAGTCACGAGAGCAACATTGAAGTTCCCATGACATTTGGAGAAGACGAAAACAGCGTCTTCTCGGGAGTTGAGAGCAATTCTTCGTCTGGTTCTGCGTCGGCCCTGACACAACGCAATGCCAAATTGACCGATCTCAGTGATCATGATCGCGAACTGCGTAGTTTTCCATTAGCATTGACGTCCAAACTTTTCTTTTTGCTGGCCTGTACCATGTATTTGTGGTTGTCCATTGATGATCTGCAGTGGGCACAAGATGCTCAGTCTATTCCCACATCGGTTTTGGAAGCAGACGATGATGCAACCTGGAGAAGTTTCCGCAATGCTCAACAGGATGGTGGTGGTGGTGGTGGTCGTCGTCGCAATTTGCTCCGTAGCATCTTGACTCTACCCGTCCGTAGACTGCAAGGTCCTGGATCTCTAGCCTGGGATGATTTGCCCTTTTCCACAAAAATTGCGGCCACCACGTTAGGTCATGACGAAGCTACGTGGAACAGCAATGGTGAAACCTTTGCCGACTTGATTTATTGGGGTGACTTGACCCAAGAACAAAAGGAAGCTGCCATTACTCTTGGTTACGATGAATACATGTGGGATATGCTCAGAGGATTTGTTGACCCAGTGACAGAACCACCAGCTCCTACAAATGTTCCAACAGGAGCACCTACTGTACAGGTTACTGCTACACGCCAGATTAACAATGCCAATCCAACTAAAACAGACTGGGGTACTTATTTGTGGAGGGATCTTCCCAATGAAATAAGGGATCATGCCAGAATATTGGGCTACAGTGAAAGAACTTGGAACAATGGAGAGCGCATTGCTGTGGATGGTATGTATTGGGATGAGTTGAGTTGGGAACAATGGACTGCTGCACAAGCCCTTGGATTTACTATGGAATCTTGGGATAAGCATGTAATAACAGAACCACCAGCTACAGCAGCTCCCACAACCTCTCCTACAGCAGCTCCTACTGTGCAGGTTACTGCTACGCGCCAGATTAACAATGCCAATCCAACCAAGACAAACTGGGGTACTTATTTGTGGAGGGATCTTCCGAATGAAATAAGGGATCATGCCAGAACATTGGGCTACAGTGAAAGAACTTGGAACAATGGAGAGCGCATTGCTGTGGATGGTATGTATTGGGATGAGTTGAGTTGGGAACAATGGACTGCCGCACAAGCCCTTGGGTTTACTAAGGAAACCTGGGATAAGCATGTAATAACAGAACCACCGGCTACAGCAGCTCCTACTGTGCAGGTCACTGCTACGCGCCAGATTAACAATGCCAATCCAACCAAGACAGACTGGGGATCCTACTTGTGGAGGGATCTTCCTGGTGACATCAAGGATTATGCCAGAACCTTGGGCTACACAGAGAGTTCTTGGAACAATGGAGAGCGCATTGCTGCTGATAGCTTGTACTGGCATGAATTGACTTCAGAACAAATGGCGGCAGCAACTGCCCTTGGATTTGACATGGCAACCTGGGATATGCACGTAGAACCTGCTTCTGAAACAATGGTTGGGCAAAACCGAGAACCAAATCCCACAACTGCGGAACCGACAAGTAGCCCTCCTACTAGCATGACTCCGACAGCAGCACCCACAATAGCTACCACGATTTCTCCCACTTCAGCTCCTACGATTTCTCCAGACTTTCCGGAGGCCCCCAACGGTAACTGGAGAAGCTACCTTTGGGTTAACCTTCCCGAACGAGTTAAAGAAGCTGCAATGGCCCTTGGGTACTCTGAAGAGCTATGGAACGATGGTGCCCCTATCGCCACAGACAAGTATTTTTGGGATGAGCTCAGCTTGGCTCAACAAGAAGCAGCCGCTGGCATTTATGGCTACGACCGAGTTTCTTGGAATGCCATGGATCGTAAATGGCTGACCATTTCTTGGAATGAACTCCCCGCAAATATTCGTACAGATGCTATTGCTCTGGGCTACAATAAGAGCTTGTGGGATGCTGGTGCGTATATCGACACTGAAACATATGGATGGGAACAATTGTCAGGCGCGCAACAAGAAGCCGCATATACTATTTTTGGATACACGGAAGAAACATGGAATGAAAACACTTCTGGTACTTCATCGGAGACCTCCTCTGGAAGCGAAACAGAAAGTCAGACCTCAGCCGGTGGTGGTCCCAGTATGGCTGTAGGCGTTGAAAGAGAAATCAAGAACCAGGGAGGCGGTCGTGCTGGTGGTCGCGGGGGAGCCGACGATGATTACGTCTTCAGTGTTGAAAGGGACGAAAACGATGTGTGGGTGTCCAAGTATCAAATTGTGTACTTTGTTGCCTCCACCTGTTCTATGATTGTTGGAATTCTAGGTTAGTGAAAAGAAACGTTTCTTGAGTCTTCAGTTTCCGAAAACAAAGTCGTAAATTGCATTTAACAATCTTGCTCTTTTGCTTTCTCAACAGATATCACACGCGAAAGAAGAGGATATCACACACTAATGGTGCTTGCGGGCTTTCTTGGCTTTTTGGCGTCTATGTGGGTTGAAAAGAGTCTGACTACGACAGACATTTTCAGCTGCCTCTCGATGCACTTCTTTCTCTTTCAGGGAATCTCGACCTTTTTTTTTCGAAAGGCATTGCGAAATTTACTGCCAGGCCCTTTCAAGAATGCTCTTTGGCTGGCTGATTCAAGTTTTCTTCTTGGGACTTTAATGAATGCCATTCTCAGCTATTTTTACCTTGCAGATGATGGAGCAAGAGAGAACCTAGCCATTGCCAGAACTGAAACGTTCGCGACTCTGCTTATGGTTTTTGCTGCCTGTATTTTCGTTATGACAACGTCCATTGTGTTCGCACAAAACACTCGGGAAAAGCCATACTTAGAAGCTTAAAGCTGCTGCACAGTAATCCATTATTTGATGTAATTTATAAGCACCCTTCATATTCCCGATTCTTCCCAGTGTCTATGCTCAACGTCATTACATTACCGTCACGATTTCATTTGATTATTCTTTGTTGAGCTAGTGCTCTCAGCAAGTGCTGTTCGCGGCTTTTTTGCAGGGCTTTCTGCGTCGTCGTCAGATTCCCCTGGGTAAACGTTGCGCTCTCCTTTCGGGGATGCGTCTTTCTTTATCCAACTGTCCAAGCTACCCTGAACAATGGCTCGATCACCTCCAAGCTTAGCGGCTCTTGTTTGTATATCGTCCAGATATTTGACTTGGCACTGCACAAGGTAACCGGCCCGTGTCAGATGGCCATTCATTAACGAAGTACCCATTCGCGAAGAAAGTGAATGGCATTGAAACTTGATCAACCCAAGCAAATGTGCCACATCACGAGCCTCTTCTGCTGTGCTGAACTCGTTCTTCATTCTCGTTTCAGGTTTAATGGTTGGAAAACCCTGATCCTCTTCATCACTAGCAACAGATTCATCTTTGTAAAACTGCATTCCCACCTCAATGCACCTCCCCAGAGCAATTTCTATGGCAGCCAGACACTTGCATCCACTATCTCTGATTTTTGCGTCCATTTCACCGAGTTTAACCAGAGCCACAAGAGCCGAACACAACACACGCCAGCGAAGGGAATATTTTGCCTTGTCTACCAGATTGCATTTCACTGTAGACTGCTCTTGACAATGTGCCACAACAGAGAACATTTCGTCGTCTGACCAATTCTTGGATGATGAATTGAAGAAATGCTGCAGCGTTTCCAGGCAGTACGCTGCCTTAAATTGTACTGCCGAAGCTTGGACGCGACAATCCGTCTTGCTGGAATGGCTTCTAGCCATCATGGGCAAGACCCAACACGCTCTGGCAAAACATCCCCAGGCCAGGTCATCATCAAAATCTTCGGATCCATCTTGCCCTGGTCCGAGATTGCTCAGGGACAACTCATTTACGATTGCTTTGGAGGCAGCATTGGTCCACTCCAAGTACTCCTGTTTATTATTGTGGTAAATATCTTTCTCAACAAACGCAAGAAGTTTGGAAATGATGCATTTCAAGTCTTTCAACAAATCAAAGGTGCTGATAAGACCGTACGTCGAAAAAGGGGGAAAATAAAGGTGAGCAAACATAATCCGTCTAGAAAAACAAACAGCGACACCACGAACAAACGAGTAGACTTTAACAACTGATAGAATCGAGAACGTACCATTCTGTAGACCGCAAACGATTGTCTAAACCCAACTTGACGAGCACTGACAGACATTGGGTTGCAGCTAGACCTCCTTTGATAACATCCGGAGAAGATACTTGGTCACAATCAAACGCTGTACACCAAATGGATAAAAGCCGTTGGAGGCCTCTGGGGTTGATAGTGTCACTACTTGAGGAATTATTATTGCTGACATTGGCAGTGATATCATCGTTGCTTTCGTTGTGTGTTGTAGACGTGAAAGAGGCCAAGGGTACCCATGCGGTAAGCTGAATTGCCAATTCCGTTAGGGACAAAAAGTGTGGTTTCGTTAATTCCGTACCCTCTTCTTTTTTCTCATTCCCTGAGGCTTTCAGCAGTTGATGAGATCGCAACAAGGCTTGCAAGGTTTCCATGGCTCCATCTCGAATGGGAACGTGTACCTGCTGTTCATTATCATCATCATCATCATCGGCACTGCAGGCTACTCTCAGTAACCACACCAAGACTGGTTCCGGAATCTCACGTCCACTCTGGAGACAGAATCGGGCTAGTTGACACTGTTCTAAGAAATACTGAAATGCCAAATGATTCTTTAGAACTTGAAGCAATGGTTGTATCCATGCCTTTTGCATATGCATGGAATGCTGGTCACACGGTGCCTTTAATAGACGCAAGATACCTTTCAGTTCCTTGATGTATTCGGTGGTCGTAGCAGGTGGTAGTTGTGTCGATGCCACTGAAGCTGCTGCTGCTGCTGCTGCTGCTGTTGTGGAGGTGGTGGTAGTGTTCCTGGTTTGTTGCCGACAATCTGGTTTGTTTTGAGACATTATTACGGCTTGAGGATGAACAAAATAATGGACTGCATTTTGTACAGTTTGATCACCAATACTGGTACTGTCTGCGACAGTATTCGTAAGTATTATTTGCTGCTGCCTCCGCCATGGATCAAAGAAAACAATTTGTCGTCCTCCCAAGACAGATGATAGTTCTGTATCTCTGGCTCGTCCCAGAGCCAACCGTCGTTCGTGGGTCATAACGTTTTCTAAATCTTCTACAATTCCTCGAATGGCGTGTTCTCGTTCTTGAGCTTGATTGGTCGTAGCATTTTGACGAGCTATGCGGTCTTGGGTAATAGATTTTTGAATGTTGTCCATAAAGGCATCATGCGCATCATCTTCGGCTGTTTTGTTCTTTTGACTGTTTTTGTTATTAGTTTTGGCGTTTTTGGAAGCAGCGACTGTGACAGACGTTTGATTCTTTTTCTTGTTATCATCCTTCTTTTTCTTGGCAGTTTCACTCTCATTCTCGTTCTCATCATCATTCTCATCACCAGCAGCAGCAGTCATTACCATTGGAACCACCAATTGATGATTGTTCTTCAATTCTTTAATTTTCGCATTCCGTTGAGTCATCATGTCGGCTCGTTCCACTGCTCGATCGAGCACAGAAAATCCTTTGGCAACACGTTTCTTTTGGGCCGTGACTTTGCGCTTATTAATACTGGTAGCAACAAAAACAGGACCGAGCGAATCATCAGAAGAATCATCGGAATCCATGATGATGCAATAATAATACGAAAGTCGTTTGTTGTTGTTTTTTCTTCTTCTTTTTGGTGTGGACAGCTAATAAATAGGCTAATAACAAAATGAAAGGTAGTTGTACTAGTTGTACTCGAGTACAGTAGAACACAACTCAACGAATAAAAAAATAATGATGATTTTAATCAAATAAAATGCTGTGGCGTGTTGAGAAGAAAAAAATGAATGCCAATGCTGATGAATCTGGATTCTGTTGAGGCAATCTTGTTCAGTAGACATTGTAGTTTACTATAACTCTGACCCTATTGTGACATTTTAAAACACCCCCTTCATCTTTCTTCTTTTTCAACTCATCGTTTGCTTCCATCACAAAACACAAAACTCGGAAAACCATCAGTCGTATTGGACACAATATTTATAACAAACAATAACCATGCCATCATCATCATCTTCTTCTTCGTCTTCGTCTTCGTCTTCTGCTTCTGCTGCCTGGGTTTATCTGGGCAATACCGCTCATGTACTATTATTAATGAATGTCATTGTATTTGCCAGTGCCGTCCGCTACCAACGTCAACTATTCGATCCTTTGTGGAAGGAACAAGGATTTTGTGTTATGAATCCCGACATCAAATATTGGACGAGTCATGATTTGTGTTTCTATGCAGACGTTTTTCTTGGTACAGTTTTGTATATTGTATATCTGCTATTGAAACGAGAAAAAGGTATGGCTCCCGCCAATGCATTTCTACTTCCGAACGTATTGGGTATTTTGGGACACGGAATCGGTCACGGTGCTATTGCCGCAAGTATTCGTCATCAGGATCCCGCTGCTAGTACTACTACTACTGCTGCTGTTGGTGGTGATGGGTTGCTGAGTGATGCACCAACGTTGTGGGAAACATTGGACGTTCATTCCATCTTGGGAACGATTCAACAGTTTACACCCTTTGTCATATTTTGGATTTTCATGTTGAAAGCAGCTACGCCCAAAAGTTCTACAGCAACAATTATTGGACTTGCCATTGTGAGCATGATCGGCTCTTTTGGATTTCCTACGTCCTTTGGCTTTACGTACGTCCAATCGGTACTGTTTGCGATCTTTTCGTGGGACGAATTGTGGAACAAACCAGTTGCGGAAAAACAATTCGAATATGCACTGTATCCCTGGATTGTGGGTTTGCCGTTGGCAGCCATTGGATGGATGGAGAGCACTCAATGCTCCAAATCGGTCATCTTTTTGGGTGGACATTTGATTTATGATTCCTACATTCCATTGTCCATAATGTTGTTTTACATGATCTGTTGGTTGAGGTCATCTGTACAACATCCAACTACCGCTACGAGCAACAACAGTAACAACAAGAGTAAGAGCAAGGTGGCGTAAATGCAATATTATAGGCAGGCGCCTTGGTAGACTTACATAACAATACTGTAGAATTGAATGCTTTTTTACTTCTGCTTTCTGGTTCTACATTAGCTGGGAGCACTCCAAATAACTGGAATAACTGGTAGCGCTAGCTAGCTAGCTAGCTACTACTAGGAGTAGTAGCAGTAGCAGCAAGAGTGCAGTAGACCTACCAGTACCACTACTAGTACGCTAGTTATAGTACTGGTAGACTACCACTTCGATTCGAATTCATAATATTAAGCACATGGTGTTGTAGCTAGCTAGTAGCCTTCACGTTCCGAGATTCCTTCGAGTAAGTGCGAGTCTAGATTCTGGATACTCTCTGTCGCTATCTCTCCCTTGCTTGAATCTATTCTATCCAACCAAAGTTCAATCAAGCATGGACGCCAAAGCAGTACTGTACAATACTGCTACTAGTAGCTACTACCGTAGCTAGACTAACAAATACTATACCAACATAGAGTAGCGCCGAGCCTTGTTGGCTTCCTCCACAGCTCAACAGAACCCACGCATGTTTCGTTATAATCTACACTTTATTAATCAACCAATAATAAAGAGTCCAAACTAAAACAATAATATGTTATTAAGTCGCCGTTTAAGCAATTCTTCAGCAGTAGAAAAGATCTGTTGTTCCTGGGGTCTACGAATCCAAAGAGGATCACTTGTAAAGATTCAAAGAACAAGCATTGGATCCATCTCAATCTCAACGACTCGAGAATCCACCACTCGTGAATTGTTCGTATCCGCCGCCGCCGCCGCTGCTGCTTCATCCCCTTCATTTTCCATACAACGAAAACAGTATACTATCCAGCAGCGCAGAAGCTTTGCAACAGGGTTAGTAAAGGAGCAATCACCGTCAACTAGTAAGAATAACACTGCGGTCGTAGATAAGGATGGCAATATTTTGGGATCTGCAGCGAAAGAGGCGGAACGACTATCGAATCTCGCCACCAGGAACCGACTAATGAAGCAACCGCTTTATCCAGAGAATGCAAAGATGACAAAGGCAGAAACATTGGCCGGGATGTCTAGCTTCTCTGCTACAGCAGCAGCAGCAGCAACAACAACAACAACAACAGCAGCAACACCATCCGTACTACCACCAAGGATGTCATCCCGCTCCACAATGACCACTACTACCACCACAAGTGATGGTAAAATTGGAACAGAAGAAACACTCCAGAATGCCTTAGAAGCCGCTCAAGCTCTTTTGGTCGTAACTAGCAAATCAACGCCTCTTCAGAATGCCATTCGGAACAAAGAAGAAGCACCACCGGATGTTCAACGACAAATATCTTGTTTGCATCGGGCCTTTTTAGCCGTCACGTCCTGGTGTTTGGACGTGGCAGTCGTGTCCTCGGATGCCCAAATTTTGGCTCATGCTTTGGCAGTGGCCGATCGTGCCTATCAGTTACAACTGCCCTTGCATTTGCCACTGTATCAGCGCATGATCAAAACGGTAGCTCAGGAATACGATTCCGTGGCAACTACCAGCAACGCCAACGCCAACGCCACTGGTAACACCAACACGAAGAATCAAAAAAGAAACTACTCACGCAAACAAACTGCGGCTGGATTGATTTTGGAATATTCTCATCGTGTCAATGTGACGTTACATTCGACAGCTCCGTCTGCGAGCGAATTCTATCGAGAAGCACTGGTACATTTGGCAGAACGACGCCAATTTGGCGAAATCACGGCCTTGTTGCGAGGCATGGAACGTCAATTTTATGTTGAACAGTTGGACTATGACACGCTGGCGCATTTGTTGGCCATCCTGCAAGCACAAGTAGAACAAGATGAATCTTTGGCAACGGGAAGTGGAATACATTGGCAACAAACAGCGGACCTCATTGAAGTTCTGAATCTGCTAAACCCTTTCGTGTGGAAAACCATGAACAATTACAGAGAGTTGACGAAATTGGCGTCCTCGCAAGTGCCCGCCCGAAAGGAGACTAGCAAAGACACCACGGTCAGAGCATCTGACGCAGTTATACCAACAACTCCAAAGTCACCCAGAAGAAAACGATCGGCTCGCAAGCAACGCGATGAACTGTATCATTATCGAAGAATGATTTATGCCATGGATGAAAATTTCGACGATTTACCGGATCTTAAACAGCAAATTGAAAAGTTGAACAATGGCAAATCTTTTCGATACTCGGAAGAAATGGAACGAGCCATTTTGTATCGTGCCATGGCCGAAGATGCCGAATTATTTGATGATGATACTGAGGCGGATGTGGAGCTTACGGCGAATGATCTAGACCAACTCGTCGATACATTTTCGTCGATGGAAGATGATTTTGACGATAGCGAAGAATATGACAGTGCTGATAGCGAGGACGAAAGTGATAGCGATGATGACGACGATAAGCAATAGTACGGCATTGAAAAACCTGTTACGAGTAGATCTCCTATGGCAAACGACTTGCCTACTAGCTGTAGAGAGTGCTGGGATCTTTACTACGCTTACTGTAACCATTCACCATGCCAATGGATGATTACTTTTCAATCTATCCACGTAATACTAGTAGAGTAGACGATCTGGTCCGGCAGAGGGGGTCACCAGACCGCCAAAACCCGACTGGGACGTCATCTACGGTGACCGCAATGTCCCATCCCGTCTCCCACCAAGGAAACAGGAACAGAAAAAATCGGATAGCGTGATTCCCAGTTCGGAGAAGATAATCCACAATCCAGGCTTCTGAAGCCATGGCCTGACTCGCAGCCCAGCGTAATCCCTACCAGGGTACCAAAACGAGGAAAGGCCTAGACCTGAATCCAGCAATTGAAAGGACCGAAAAGACGAAAAGGAGCAGAAAATTTTGTCATAACTTTGCCTTTTTGTCGAGTACAAAGGCACAACTTAATATGCCTGAATATTTTTTTCTAACATACATATTCTTAACACTAAAAAGTCTAAAGAGCGTGTGCTTGCATGATGGAGGAAATTCATTGCAGGCAAACAGATCATGTTGAAATTTGCTTGACAATTGCTCGTATCCCTCGTTATGCATTCAAGTAAAACATGCAGAAGTGAAGGAAACATTCATTTGCGTCAAGAAACCAATGTAATATCGTGCATGGATTTGTGGTTGATCTTCGAATATATACAACATTATCAGCGAAGCGGATCCTCGTTCACATCTTCGATGTGGGTTTGCTCGTGTTCGTGCACTTTTGCGTCGGAAAGGACGACCAGAGGGCCTCCAATTGAAAGTAAAACAGGCAACAGGACCAATCCATGCAACAGACCTAACAAAACCAGTCCAAAGAACACGATGAAGACCGTGAAAAAGATCTCCGACGAAGAAAAACCAAGTGGCAACACACCAATCAATGTGGAGACGCCGCCCACCATGACACTAGCCCCAATGGTTTCCAACGTCTTCTTTACCTTTTCCTCGCGACTTTTGCCCTCAACTTCCATGTAGCGGTAAGTGACGTGCATGACGTAATCTACCAAGAGGCCGATGCTCATCACCATAGAGATATACATGACGGGTCCAACGCTAACGCCGCAGACCTGAATGAAGCCAAGGAGGTCAATATCTGCAGATTGGGGCAGCGTGAAGAACGGCAGGCTCAGCGAAACGCAAAAATACCAAACAAAAAATCTGAAGACCCAAGCACTCGTACTTACATAAAATCGCCAACATGAAAAAGACAATGAAGGCCGCCGACCAATGTGGAATGAAAAGCATTGCCAGGAAGGAAACAGAGACAGTTCCAATAATTGTCGTTAGAATAAGTTCTTGGGGAGATGCTTTGTAGAACTCCCAAATGTAGTAAGATTCTGAGAGAAAAGCAAGCCAGGCAGGCAACAGACAATACGAGTTAGCAATTTCAACCAGCATTCACAAATGGCAAAAAGCAATACTCCCTCTTTGTCTCCATTCCGTAGCGCACCTGAAAAGGTAAAGAATGCCCAGTCCTTGAGCCCCTGGTTGATGGGCTGGTCTCTTGATATTCTCTCTTGCTCCTCTAAAGCATCTATTGTTTCTTTGATATCTTCAGAGTCAAGTTCAGTGTACACAAGCACTGTCCTCGAAGCAAGCATGTTCCCTTCGCCGTCAAGGACAATATGTTCTTTATGCTTCTCATGAATGTCCTCGCTCAAGAACTGGTCAAGTTGTTCCTCGAACGGCAAAATTGTGATATTCTTATCAGCGACATACCGGTCAAATGTTACCAGCCAGAAGTCATACGTGGGGTAAGTGCCAGCATACTTCATGTCCACCAACTCTTGGACATAATCATACATAGCTTGTCGAGTTGCATTCAGGGAGAAGTCAACGTCGCGAAAATAAATGTTTGCAAATACACCATTCTTGTCGGTGTAATCATTCAAGGCATCCCACCATCCTCGGATGTAGGAATCTGATGGAAGGATGGAGGTAAAGTCAAAATACTGAAATGAGACAAAAGCAAGTTTTAGAAATTATTTGGACAAGATGATGCTCTTTCAATATCGCCCAGATCAAACAATGATTCACCTGCTCCAACTTGGAAGTGCTGTATGCAAGTCCAGCAAACATAAAAGCAAAAGAAAACAAAACGACCACCTTTGTCATCGGTTTCAAAAGGAAGGTGCTGTATTTTGCCATTGCGCGATCAGCAAAATGGCTTTTTGGTGTCGTCTCCTGTTCGATTCGAAAGCTATGGGATCCAGGGGTTTCATCACGGCAGCAGAGACAACAGTCTCTGCGATTGTCCTTTATTCGGCGCTCGTCCAGTACAATCAAACCAACAAAGAAGGTTACCTGGTAGAAAAAATCAATCAGGATTGTAGGAAAAGCATACATGACAAGATATCTGACTGCTGGAATGCTAGAGAATACACCGAGTGCAAATGCTACTGTTGCGGTCACGGTTGTTAGCAAAATCGTTCCACCGACATCGGCAATCGTTTCCTCGATCCGACTCGCCGTCTCCTTGAGATGATCTGTCCTTGTATAAGCGCCTAGTATAATGAATGCATCATCAAGGCCCACACCAAACATGATGAATCTAGCTTGGAAGAGGAAATGTATGGATTAGCTTGCTGCCCTGAAAGACTGACGAAAAGCCTCTGTCTCGGTACTTACGGAAGAATCGGGGTAAGGTTTGTGAATGGCACCCCGATGATAAAGAGAAGACCAAACGATGCAATTAGAGCGAGCAAGACCGTAATAACAGCGCCAAATCCCAGCCAGCCTCGCGAAAGCACCGGGTCCCTCTTTGAAAAGACCGCAACACACAAGATCGACATTAAGATAAAGACAACCGGGAGCAGGGCTTTGTGGGGTCCAAGATGATGTAAGGTAAGTCAAAACCAAAATAAGAACAGTAACAAAAAAATGCGCACTTACGAAAGTCAGCGCTTATTGCCCGCATAAACTCATCTCCGAATGAACGATAGACATCTATTTCTAAACGGAAATCATTGCCATCTTCTTCTTTCCATGCATCTTGCAGGTCCATGAGATTATCAATCACATCCTTCTCAAAGTCCAACGCTTCGTCTTCGTCTTCCTCCTCACCCGGCAAGCCTATCACTGTCACGTAGGACTCCCCGTATGAAAGTGTACCACTTTCAGTGCAATTGACTAGGCTTGCTCCATCGTTGCACTGGTTCTTGCCAATAATCTGGTCAAAGTCAACCCATATTCCACTTGGAAAGGTTTTCTTCGACATTGCATCAATGGCATCTGCGTTCGAGACCGTCGTATTGCGTAACAACTCTGTGTCATCGTTCCAAAAGTTTGTTACACTGATAATGTCACACGTTTTTTCACCGGTCACTGGGTGGTAGTAGTCACGATTAGCGCATAAGGCGGCATATCCAGGCGTATTTCGGACGACATCGACCATTTGAAAGACTCGTTCCACTCCATCCTTGGCCAGGTCATCCCCCACGACATTCAAGCCACCTCGATGAATTATGAGATGCATATATCTTGGTTCGGCAGGAAAGCCACTCTCATCTTCTATCCACTTGCCATGCTTGACGGAGAGTGTTCCCGTAGCAGTCCATTGGTCTTCATCGGCAGCTACGTTAAAGTTGGTAGCTAGACCAATCGCCATGAGAGCAATACTAATGACAATAATAGAGACTGTATAGGACATGGGATGTAAAGCTGCATGGCGTGTGAGCTTGAGAAGCGCATTCAAGATGGGTTTCATGAACGAATTAATGGTATTAGTCCATCTATCAGAGCACGTTAGAGGTTCTTCCTCCTTTTGGGGTGCCGGTTCTCCTGTCATGGCAGATGCCTTCATCTTTTGCACGTCTTCTTCCACTTCTGCTGCTGGCATTACGGTTGATTTCTTTTTGTTTGCTAAGATGTGAACAAATTCGATTTTTCTTTTTGTTTTATGGATTGTTGTTGTCGTTTCTCTATGTTCTAAGGAGAAGCCAAATAGAGAATCACAAAGCATCTCATTTTCAGTCACGTCGTGAAAGATTCTTGCGCATAAGACTTAAATTAGGCCCCTTGTAGAGTCACGCAATTCCTTGAGAACAGATCTTTGTGGAGGCTGTTCGCATCCATGGAACGTGACACCCCCGCGGCAGTGCAAGAAACTGTTATTGTGCTAAAATCGGATCAGAAAGAGCTCGGCCATGTGTGGGTTTTGGGGTTGGCTTTTTAGCGATCACCTGCGGCTGACAGTATCCTTGTGCAGGAGGGAGATGATGTCATGGTCATAGTGTTGCTTCAAAGCAAACATATGTCATCGCACAACAAAAGAGCTTATACTCTTATTGGTTTAGGTATTTGTGAAGTAAAGTAATTATTCTCGTTATTGCATCATGATTGCATAGAAGATGATTGCACTCTAGTAGTACCAATATAGATCAGTAGGGTTAATATCTTTGTTGTATTAGGGTTACTACAGCGCTGGTCTTGCGTTTCGACCCTAGTATGCTCAGAGAAGCAAGCTTGGAATACTTCTTATCGTCCCAGCATGTACTTCCTTGTGCGTATTGAATGAAACATTGATTCAAGATTCATTTCCATAGGCGAAAATGATGAGAACCGCCCGACAGCTGGTATTTACCACATTCGCTTGTCAGTGCCGGCTGTATCGAATATTATGTGCGACCACTCCATTTCAATTTGTAGTCGACTCAAGAAGAAATCGGGTGATTCAAATACTACAAAGGCGTATTTGATTAGTTCTTACAATTCACAACAACACTAGCGACTAGAAATTGATACTATTACGACGTTTCTTTGGTTTTTTCCTCCTCTTCTTTGCGCAATTTGTTGAGCGTAGCTTCCATAGCAGCAGCAGTGGCACTCATGTACAAATTACGGGCACTTTTCTGGACGTTGTCGATTTGTTGTTTCTTTTTCGCTTCCCAAATCATGCCCAGTTCCTTGATCGCTTCCGCACGTTTCTTTTGGACCTCGCCGGACACACTAGCATCCTTCGTCACTTTCATGACAACCTCTTTGAGAGTTCCGGTAATATCAATCACTGTCATATTCCACATCATTTCAATCATTTGAGGAAGTGCATCCTCTTCCCCTCCTCTGGTGCCCTGGGCGGCCGTCGCCGCATTCTTCGCCGCTCCAAATTTAATGTCGGCAGCTTCCAGTTTGGCGTCCAATCCTTCCGACCAAGACCCAATGACTTGCGTAGCGACCAATTTGTACATGCTACCGACTGTATTGAGAATTTGTTCACCGTATCTCACCTCGACCAGGTTCTCTGCCTCGGAGGTCCACTGTGCCTTGGCGCCATCGACGTCTCCATCCAGATACGGTTGAATTCTCTTACGGAGAGCCAGAGCCAGTCGAACGACACGGCGGTGTTCCAGTTCCATCATTTGTTTCTGGATTTTTCGCCTGCTGGCTGGGTCCAATTCTTGCTCTTGTACTCCAGCTGCGATTAGAGTCTGCGTAGCGACTTGTAATCGTCCAATAATATCGTTGAAGGAGTCGTTTCCAAATAAAAAGGTAAACACCAGAGAAGGATCCACCTTGTCCAAATTTAGTTCAGTTCTGTCGCCAGACAGTCCTTCTTTTCCTTCTCTATCGTACACTGCCCTCAGTTTTTCGTCGCCCAAGACCTGGTACGCTTCTCCAATGGCTTGAAACTTGGCCTTGGCTTCTTCCGAGGGATTCTTGTCAGGATGCCACTTTCGTGCCTTCATGTAATAGGCTTTCTTAATTTTGGAATCGTCGGCATCGGGTGCTACTCCCAGTGCTTCGTAATATTCCGTTTCCTTGACCTTACTAGCGCCAGCACTAGTTATCTCGTCTGGCTTGTCTTCTTCTCCTTCCTTTGTAAATTGTTTCAAAATATCATCGTCATCTTTTGGTACGTCCTTCAAGGCAGCTTCATCTGATTCCAAATTATCAACCACCCACTTGCCCAAGGTATTATCAAATCGTTTTCCTCGTGCTTTGTTCACGGCGCTGTCCGTGGCTGCGACACCAACACAACAGCAAAGGAGAGGACAAATAAACAGGCAACCCAAACACGCCAAGATGCATCCGCAGCAACTAGGTAGTGGTAGTTCTTCCTCTCCTTCTGTTGTTGTTGCTGCTGCTGCTGCTGCTGCTGCTGCTGCTGCTGTTGCTGGATTTGCTGAGGTTTCTTGCGGTGGTGGAGGAGGAGTTGTTGTTTCTGCCATTCTTTGCAAGCGAGCTATAGGCTATAGTAGCTACTAATTATAATGAGCGATTACTGATTAATAAAAAGAGGTTGTGGATTGTGGAGGGACAGTTGAAAGACAGTAATATTAATTTTAACACTGTATTTTGCAGTGGGTTCGGTGGCAGAGGAAACGGAAGCTGTTGGAGTGTGACTGAGTCGTGCTGATAATGACATACTATTCATGACTCAATATTTAATGAATAGATCATGAATCGAACTACGCACTCAACATCATTAACTTTTTTTCATCATCCTCAGCTAGCTAGCTTAGTAGCCTCACAACAAGATCTCCACGATCACCACCCGTCAAAACATCATCTTTACTACTAGTAATCTTTGAAGACGACAACTACTAGTCTAGACTACGAGACAATCACTTTTGGATCATACCTTATTCATTTTTTTAAACATTGAAACCTCCCGCTCAAGTAAAAATGATTGCGAAGACGCTGGAACGAATTACTTTACTGGTCGCCCTTGGTGCCACTAATACAGTTGTGGGGTTTTCCTTTTCTACGAGAATAAGACGCCACTCGAGTACTACTAGTAGTAGTAGTAGGTGTTGTTTGAGTGCCACGGTTAACAAACCGGGTGCTATTCATGGTGAAAATGCTTGCTTTTTGCCATTGAAACAACTGGATCAAGATTATTATGCACCTCGCATTATTCAGGTACGTCAAAGCTGTTTTCGTTCGATGATTGGATCTATTCTTGTTCAAAATATTCCACACTTCTTACAAATAAAACAAAACTTACCATCAAATCTAATTCGTATTTTTAGATTGCTGGAGCCTATCCTGGTGTGACACGAGAAGATTTTTTTGCTGTCACGTCCGAGCCAGCAGCGGAACCGGGTCAGTGGAGTTACGATTTCAGTGATCCAGACGGACCTCAAATGGGAACAGTGGCCGTAGATGGAAGCAATGTCGTCACGGCGTGTGTTGATCCAGTGGTCATTATTGCCGAACATCCATCTTTGGGTGTTCCCTTGCCAAAGGAAATTGAAAATCCGGTAGACTTGGTGGTTGTCGTTGATCGAGCACTCAAAACTTTTGCGGAACGAAAATTCTTGGTTTTGGATATTCCCGGCGAATCGCAATTGTTGATTCGGGCCTTTGCAACAAAGGCAGAAATGCCACCGGACGCAACGATTATTGGACAGGTAGAGCTGGTGCAAATTCCATGGTTGCCAAGCATGACACCTACTAAGACAGGATTCATGGAAGCTGATGAGTATTTCTAAACAAGAAAACAACAATCTACTCAAAATACTTCGTTTAACGAATTAGAGATGATGTGACGAGATCAGGGGCCACAGTACAATGGTGAGATGGCTACTACTAGCTGTTGAGACTGAACTTAAATGCCTCTGCAACGGATTTGTTGTGCCTTGTCCATCAACGAGTGTAGAAGTAGGTTCATCCCAGGATTAGATGACACCGTCCACTAAACGTATTCCTAGCACTCACTAACTGATTAGTGGTAAAACTACGTTTTATTTGGTAAATTATATCATGTAGAAGAAAAAATTAACTAGGAACATATCATATTCTAAAAGATGTACAACTCAATTGATTTGTCTTGTAGCGCGTACTCATTGCACCAGATCTCCCGAGATCCAGTGCCCCATCTGGCGGCTACATACAAATACCTTCTGCATGACATTAACTGAGGGCGCTGCACTTGCACGTTTTACGCTGTGGCAGTAGGCGCCGGTTGGGTGTTTTCTGGTGCTGGTGGAGCAACAGGAGTCGTTACGGGAGCTGCCATCGGTGGTTGAGCAGCGACAGGACTTGGTTCGGGAGCGGCAACAGGGGCAGCAGGTGTGGCCACAAGTGCTTCAGGGGCAGCCGGTGCAGCAGGAGCGGCTACTGGAGCTGGCGGTTGAGCTTCCCCAGGGGTAGTCTGTTGAGTAGTGACAGGCGCAGCTTGTGTGGGCCACATCATGGGAGCCATAAACGGTGCACCAGGAAAGTAACTCACTTGTTGTCCTGCCGCGGCTGCTGCAGCAGCTTGAGAGGCAGCATGTTGCATGGCAAAGGCCGTCATGGTATCCGTGTAGGCTTGCTGGGGATTACTACCCACAGGTGGACTCTGCAAGGTAGACAAGTTGACACCCGGGATTCCCTGCATTCCTTGCATGGCTGACTGCATAGCAGAGGCAGCAGCTTGTTGAAAAGACGCCATGGCTTGCATGGTAGCACCTGGCTGCATTTGCGCCAAATTGACTTGCCCAGGAGCTGGTTGGGGGGCTAAAGCACCTGGAGTCGGCACACCAGCGCCCGCATTCATGGTCTGGGCGGCCGCACGAGCAGCAGCCGCTGGAAATCCCTGTAGATTTTAGAAAAATATAATGAATGGAAAGTTGAGGTAGGTGCGATAAAAAGAGTAGCTTTTTCAGTGAAGCTTTCTGACATATATGGTTGGGAGTGGATCACCAAATCAACACAGTATAACAAAGACACACATACCTGACTCTCCAAAACGGCCTGCGTTGCCACAGCCTGTGCCTGTGCCTGCTGAAAGTCATTAACGGAATCTCCTTCGACTTTGACATTGACAGGTGCTGGAGCAGTGGCCGCTGGAAGAGCACCAGCAGCTGCACTACCTTCCTCTACGTTGGTCCCCCTACCTTCCATATTGGCCATTTGTGTTTGGGCTTGGACTAAAAGAGCCGAAAGTTCATCGTTCTGTTGCTTAAGGGTACTGTTGGCGCGCGAGAAGAAAATAACACTGCGCTGGAGTTCTTCAATCATGGTCTTCTTGCGACGACGCGATTCGCGGGCAGCCTTCCGATTTTGGTCCAAACGAATTTCGCGAGCTTTGTTCATGGGTTTCTTGGCTGCAGCATCGGGGGCCTCTGCCCCTGGCGTTTCTGTTGTTTCCACCACAGCAAGAGGTGCAGTTGTCGGCGGAGCATCTTCGAGTTTAAGCATTTTCCTTTCACCTGTAATATCGGCTTCTTCAATCTTACGCTTAGGACCGCCAGCGGCATCAGCTGTAAAGTCTTGTTGGATTTCTTCCATGGTGATGTACTCTTATAAGCTTGCTTTGGATGGGTATCCTGGTGAACTCGATGTTTTATTTGCTTCCACCTTTTTATTATTATTTTAGTAGACTAGAGTATGGTACTAGTTGTAAGTTACTGTATTCGGGACAATAAGACGATGACAAGGACAAGTCAAGGCAGGAAAAAGGAGAAAGCTTGTCGTCGTATAGAGCTGGTGATGCAAACGTGACGCCAGCCAACCTCAACGTCAGAAGATTGATTCGATTCATTCAATTCTATTCTCATTTTGGCCCAGAATACCATTCTACCAGGTACCTGGTACTGCTGTACTAGTAGTAGTAGTCTACTCGGAGTACTCTAGCTAGCTACTCTAGCTAGCTAGTAGAAGTAGAGTCTACTCCTCGAAGCCAAGCAAGTAGTACTTCTACTACTACTTAGAACTACTAGCTAGTACCAGGGTAGCCTACTAGATTAGTAGGCTAAAGTACGTACAGTACTATTTTTTTTAACTCCGCGAGTAGCACCAGGTAGTAATAGCAGTACTAGACTAGCTACAGTAGACGAGTAGACTACTTACTGTACCAGGTACTTACTTTTAGTCTTGCTCTTTTATTAGAGCTACTCGAGTACTGTAGTAAGTAGTACCGGTACTCCGTAGTAGAGTATTATTTCTTATTTACTTTTTGTTCCCAGGAGGTCAGTCTAAGTCTGGCCATCGAATATCAAAGTTGAGGTTACTAGTAGAGTAGCTACTCAAAAAATAAAATGGATAGACTAGGTCTACTCGGAGTCTCTCTAGCTAGCTAGTAGTAACTAAGGAGGTAAGCAAACCTACTCATAGTAGAGTGCAGTAGTAGTACCGAATAGACGCCTCCTTTTTCAGTGCTGATGAGTGGCGGACTTTTCAATCTGTGCAGATAGTGGACGCGGAGAGTACACCAGAAACACCAGGGTGAATCTTGCCCTTTCTATTGGGTTATTAGAGTGGTAAGGCCTTTTCACTGATCCTTTTTCAGTATGGGTATAGGTATTAGTTATTCAAGTTGTTTTAGTGCTGTAGACCACAAAGAAAAGTTGTGTGCCTGTGAATAAAAAGAGTATAACAAGCTCTGCCATCTTTGTCTCTTGTGTAAAATGTTGAATGATGACGTTTCTGCTTTGCATGGCATGGCAATGCCTTTCCTGAGTATAACTTATTCTGTGCACTTACAACATGTGGATCTACTGAATAGCTGGCATGCCTACTTTTCTAATACGAAATAAGACACTGGAAAGATTGGAACCAGTGTAACTATGGCTTGACTGGAAACGGCTCATGGTGTACAAAGAAGCAGCTTGTAAGTAAAAGTCCTTCCTATAGGGCATACTACTTGTTACAAGAAATATAGCTTGGGGGTCTGCGCGTGCGCTTGCCTTTGCTACAATAGAGGTTTGATAGATAGCGAGGCGAGGATATGCTTCCTCCTCCGTCTCTCCTCGACTACCACTAACCCATGTATATTTGAACCAATAAGAGGTCGCCTTCTGCACTATTCGCGGTTCCCATACCAAAGTCAATGTATCGCTCGTCCAACATATTACTGACATCTGCAGGTGATTGCATCATCTTATTGTGTATTGCGCGAATGCTATCCCCGCGAAAAACGTTGACCCCAAGGATTCGGCTCGGGCGCCCCACTTTCTCCTTGAGATCGTCTGCCTTGGCATGAAACAAACGACCTTCCTTGGCCATATTTGCGGCATGCCAACGAGCTGCCTCGTCCAAATAATTCTTGCGCACTAATGGATGTCGGTTGTTCTTGCTTCGCTCGGTATTGATCATAATGTGATTGGAGCTGTAGTACCATGTACCGGGTAGTTTGCGAGATCTTTTTTTTGGAAAAACGGGCAGATCCAAATCTTCATTTATGGATGGTTTGGAAGCTTGCTTGATAAGTCTTCTCTGTGCAGGACGATCCTCCTGGAGGGCGACGGGGCTGTGCCACGAAAATACACTCGATTCTTGAGAACTTACACTGGTCGCACTGCAACTCTGATTGTCGTCCCGATTAAGTCCGAGCTCCTTCATCCAGTTGTCTGGCTTTATATATCCTGCATGCTTGGCTGGGTTCGACGTCGCATCGTCTACCGTACATGAAGGCAGCATCCAGGCAAAGTTATCTTGAAGTAAGTTCATCAACATTGTGGGCCAAATTCTACTTCTATAGTATGATAATGTATCGCAGAAATAGTTTCGCTCGGCTGGCAATCAGATTTGTTATTGTGACATCTCATGATGTGCAGCACAGAACCGAAACCTAAGAAATCTTCATCTACACGAGCCATCCTACAGTCCTTTAAAATCTTTCACCTATCCAAATTTGGGAGATAAGTTAATTGGTTTTTGGTGAGAGATTCCCGCAAGAGATTTTTCAGTCCTGTACAGACCTACCGCCAAGTTCAAAGTTCATCCAAGAAGTTTTGTGTGGTACTTCTGGTCGAAATAACCCGTAAAATTAATAATTTAGGCGCGTTTCTGTTACTCTCTACTAGTCTATCACTAGCTAGAGGTAGGACTTGGAGAAAAATCCACTGGAAAAATCGAGGAGAAAGTGACTTTTTTGGAGCAGACGAAATTATTGTCCAGATGGCAAGAAACCTCACCAATCAGACTTGGGTTGGGATCATCCATATCCGCACAATTTATTAAGGGTGGGTGAAAGATGCATTGATGATTGGCACAGCCCGACAAGAAGCGAGTATAATGTACTAATAATTGATATCCTAGCTAATAGTGATTGTTAGTCGGATGCTCTGGTCACGTATGCTGCTCTGTTAATTATTCTTCATTAGCCCCTGTAAATCTGACAAAGGTAAATATCGCCGTTCGCTCCAAGTGCTGTTCCCATACCAAATTGGCTGTATCGTCGGTCAATCATGTTGTTATAGTCGCCTTTATTGCGCATCATTTGCTCGTGAATGTCGCGAACAGAACTGCCCACACCAACATTCGATCCGATGCGTCGGCTTGGCTTTTTGAGTCTCGCTTGAAGCTCGAAGGGATCAGCATGAAAGGCACTTCCACCAAGTGCTGCCATAGCTTCGGCGTGCCATCTTGCCAGGGTATCTAGGTCTAAGCTTCGGTTCAATGCAGATACGATTTTCTGAGCACGGACGTGGTTGACCATGACGTGGTTGTTACGAAAGTAGCTATTCCGAGGCAGATCTTGCGCTCGTTCCATGGTGATATCAAGATTGCGTAGTTCTTCCATAAACGACCTGGGATGAAGGTTTGTGCCTCGTCGTTGCTGAGCATACACTACTGGCTGAGCCACCAGAGGCGAATGGGCGTGGTGTCCTTCTTGCTCACAGGAATCCCAGGAAACATTTGCCGCAATTACAGTTTCATCTTCATCTCTACTGTTCATAACATTGCGGTGACTGGCGTTTGTGTAGCGAGGAATGGGAGAAAAGAAGTGACCCCCGAGTTTGCTCTCGACGTCGCTGTCGTCATTGTTAGGGGCAACGTTGGTTTTGCGTTGCCTGCGCTGTTGCAGGAATTTGGGCACAGTAATGCAAAAAGCGGGCATGATGTGATGCTTTTTTATTGTTTTAATAATGATTGAATGAATGACTTGATCAACGATTCCATAATAGCAAACAGCAAGTTTCGTTCCGATTCGATGTATGTTGGACGCTGCCTCGCAACAAAAATGGGTTCATCACAGTCGTGCTGGAATTCCTGCCTGGTGAATTTTGAATCGTGCTCCAGAGGAACGTTGCTAGCAAACAAGTAGACGCACACACGACGTCTCAAGTTTCGATCCTTTGCGAAAATTTTCTGACAACCACACATACAGCACACTGGGCCAGATAACTTGTACATAAATTCAGCAAAACAAACAAAAAACTTGTCCGGTGTCTATTCTAAGAGCTTACCTTGCAACAGTGACAATGACATGCACCTCTCAAACAATAAAGTTGGTAGCATCGTGTCTGAACAAACGGCGTCTAGTAGTAGTTTGCAATGGCAGAAGCTCGATATTTGCACCTATTCCATCTACTATCACAGGTAGTACGACGATGATTAGCAAACATGACTTTCATATTCAGAAACGAAACTACCACCAACACGCAGCAGGTGCTGCTGCTGTTGCTGATGCCTCATCGGTCAAAACCAACGCGTTGGACGATTTGGATGACAGCGTTGTTGACGATGACGATAGTGACGATGACGACGACGACGATGATGGACGGGACGATTCGAATCAACCCTGGAAATCGCTGTTGGAATTGCCGTCCCGTGCCATTTGGCGGGCTTCCGATCCAGATCCTCCCGATCACGTGATGACAGCTCAATCGGGTGTACTCCGTGCTGGTGGCGCCACCGCCAAACAGTTGCGACGAACTTACGGCAGTGTCGTTCAGACCCACAAGGCACTCGCCGAACTTCGAGAACGAGAACGACGACGGATCATCAACCGAACGCATTATTCACGGAAAGCTCAACAGCGAGATGATGAATGCCAGCCCGTCTTGTACGGGAAAATGGAAACCTTGGCACAATTGAATTATCGGTTGCCGCCCAACTATGCCATTGTGAAACGAGTATTGGAAGAAACGAAGTCTTTATTAGGCGGCAATACCAGTGGCGGCTGGAAACCTAAGAGAATTTTAGACATGGGCGTTGGTGTGGGTAGTGCTTCGGCTGCTGTTATGGAAGTTTTTCCCGACACAATTGAATGGATTCACGGTGTTGACCCCAGTCGGTGCATGCGAGAATGTTCCAAAGAACTATTGGAAGAAGTTTTTAAACGCAACAGTCGAGATCGAATCAATCCACCTCGTTTGACACTGACGGGCAGTCTTTCGCAAGATAGCTCCAGTAAATTTGACATGACCATTATGGCTTATACAGCGACAGAATTGCCAGGAGTTGCAGCCAATTTGGCAGCCGCAGCCATGTTGTGGCAAAAGTTGGGACACAAAGGCATTTTTGTAATGATAGAACCGGGCACTCCCGATGGCTTTCACTCGATTCGTTCAGTGCGTACTATGCTACTGGATTGCTGTCCGCCACCGGGAGTAAATCGAATCGATGATGACAGCGATCGCGATGGTGATGAAGATGAATCACTACCTTCTGACGAAGAGTGCCATATTTTGGCTCCCTGTACCCACAATGGAACATGCCCCATGGAACGGTATCAGCAAGACTTTTTCAAGCAGCGAAATCCTCAAACACAAATGGATATGCCTACAAATGATAGAGATGAGTATGATTTTACAGATGTCGATGAAGATGTTGACAATTGGGACGAATGGGGTAACGAAGATGATGACTTGGATATGGAAGACTTTGATTTACCTAAAGCCCAATCTACCAACCCTCGCGGTTCAGGAAACACGGAAGAAACCGACTTTTTGAATCGCCGGTTTTGCAGTTTTGTTCAGACTATGAGTACCGGAAGTCATATGCGGAAAGGAGAAAAGTTTTCGTACTTAGTAGCACAAAAACGGATTCCCTCCGAGGTAGTGGAAGGCAAGGAAGATTCAAGCAATTTCTCTTTCGGGAACGAACGACTACGAGATCTGTTGACCACTGTCTATCAGACCAACGAAGAGAGCAAAAATATGAATGACGGCAACGAAGATGATATTCGACAACGGCAGCGTGTCCAAGCGTTGTTTGAGGAGGCCCAACGGCTGGAGCGAAAATATTTGGACTCTGAAGAAGATGATCTAGGCCTTGAGTTATTGCAAGGCGACATCAATCGTTCTTCCTTTGCGCGTATCATTCGAGCGCCGCTGAAGAAGCGTGGTCATGTCTTGATTGATTATTGCGCGGCTCCAGGGAGGTTGATGAGGACACGAGTTTCCAAATCGTTAGATTATACGGTGGCTCCTGGCCTCTACAAAGCGGCGCGAAAAAGCAGATGGGGGGGTCTGTGGCCAGATGTTGCCACCGGTTCTGTGGATTATTTCAATGACAAAGAAGAAATGTCTAGAAAGTAGTGAGATATGCTAACGCTACAACAATGATGCCCTATTTGGAGTACTATACAAACCAGGCGCCTAATATTTTCTATGGTCGTGTCCTGCTCGCCAGGACGGAGGATAATGTTTGACTACTCCAAAAACGTGCCGCTGATTGTTGATCACGGAGCTACTTTGTACAGGCAAAGGCTCTTTTCCCGAGGTCTCATCATCTCGTTTCGGTCTAGGCATGCCCTCGTAAGGAACGTCAAAAAGCATGTTGTGTCTGTCATTGTTGCCCTCTGGACAATTTGGATCTGTAAATCCTAGTAAGCACGTGTCGAGGTCGTCAATATTGGCAGCAATAAATGGAAAGGAGGAACTAGTAATTTTGATGTGTGGGTAATAAGCAACAATCTCCTGATTGCAGGAAAAATCGATTCGCTGGCTTGATCCCTCGGGCTGCGAACGTTAGAGCGAAACGCAAATATAGAATTGTGAGCACTTGCTTCCATGCGCACATGAGCGATCGCAACCAGCATGCACCGGATCGTCATTCATACCTCATAGGTGTTCTTGAACAAGGCCACCAAACCCTTGTATACGGTGGCAGAGAAAGCACCGACCAAAAAAAAAATCACCCCAATGAGTGTCGACCAGTAGAAGAGGGTCACTACTGTCTCCTGATCTTCGTTCATCCACTTTAAACCATTTGGCTGATCGTCCGCACTGGGAGGGAAGGAGACCCCTTGTTGTCTTCGGGAGCCTTGTGCACAGGAGAATACTGGCTCTTCTTGTCCCACTGTAATAGTGGTCAATGGTGATTGCTCCAGAGTTCTGACGTTCTCGATGGTAATGGACGTTGGAGTAACGGTACCGTTCACCGGATCGCACACATTGTCGTAAGAAAATTGCGCCCATGCATAAGAAGACGATATCACAAAGGCAACCACTGCCCCCGTGAAAAAGTATCGACGACTGTAAATGGCAAGCCGTGATCCGAGCATTGGACTCCATCCCCAGACTCGCAAGAGGCAAAACTTGTCGGTCCAGTATTGAACGAACAATATCTGTTGTGGTTTTGTAAGTTTGGGTTTGGGGAGTGAGAGTGTGTATTGCAGTTGCCACTGTCGACGCACCATTGTTGCCATGAATATGAATACTGTAACTTACAACAAATCCGAAAAAGAAGCTGGCTGGGAAGAGTGCCGAGTAGAAGAAACATACGAAGAGAACTTTTGTCAAGTCAGTATATCTCTCTCCCAAATTATAGCGTGTCCCAAGAAAGAACATGTTCATTTGCTCTTGCGTGTAGGCCCTCGGTGCCAAAATGTGTTTTTGAAAATTACTCGCAATATCCAAGATGCGAATAGCAGGAGTAATCCAACACTCTGCCCACAAAATAGCAGAGACACTTGGAAGCAGGTCTGTTCTGGTAATTCCTAGTGTTTTGGTGAATGGTGTAATCCATTGTAGCACGATCGCTGTATTTACCCATCGGAACATGGTAATTTTTAAGTACAACGACGCCTGAAATCCTCCCTCGGTTTGATGGCGCTCAAACAACATCAGTATTTTGACGGCAAGAGGAACCAAAGCATTAAAAATGGTACTGTGGATAACAATGATAAAAAGAAAGCAGTCAGTGAATTGCTGTCAATAAATATATTCAACAAAAAGCAATCTTTGGCACTTTGACGTACACCAGAACACCAGAGGCTCGAGGTCCCAGATTTTGTCGACATATATCTTCCAAATAGCCAGCCAAGGTGACGAGACCAAATGTCACCATAAAAGTTGCAGCAAGGGCAACTTGCCTATATTTTTTGGTCGCACTCAAGTCCAGCCACCGGATAGCATTCGGCTCCGTGGGTTCGGTGACATACAAGACTCTCCCTTTGAAGACTGCTGAAGGTGGTATGTTGTGTGTATTGTTGTTCCAAAGATCAATCCTACTCGCCGACAGCGCGGTCAAAGCGGCTCGCTGCCCCTCTTCCGTTTCAAATGTAACAAACACTTTGCTAGCACTGTATGTCTCCTTTTGTAATTCTTTAATCTCGTCGGTCAAATCAAACACGAAGTCAACCAATGTTTCTGCTTTCAACATCATTCCAAACCTTCGAAGCACCCAAAAGACGGAATGTTCCAACATCCAAGTCGTGCATCCCATTCTTTCTGCGTCTCGCGCCCGCACATGCACATCCACTGCCGACCGCGCTTCGTTTTCGTCATCCAAATCGGTTCCTCTTGGTAACAAGCGCCGTAGACTGTCGCGGTACCTGCGCCGTTGTACCAACTTTTTCAACAGTTCTTCATTGTTGAGGTGAATGCTGACGACAGTTACTTGTTTATCAGCAAATTGGGCAAAAAAGTCCCTCCATTCAGCAGGATCCAGTGCATCGCCGGGTGGATTCTTTACCAGGATACTGTAGTCACTGGCAGTCAATTTATCTTCATCGAACCGAATTTCCCTTGCTCGCAAATACAAACTCATACCGGCCAAAAACAGAAAAAAGAAAACCCACGTTGCCCAATTGACAATGCCTTGTTCCAGTCCAAATTGACAATTATTCCTCAAGACATAAACGGTTCCATTCTGAGACACTGCGTATCTGTCTGCTGCTTCTCCGCTAAATTGATCTTCTGTACAATCAATACATTCGGCCCAATACGTGAGTGTACAAACTGCGGATCCCTCCAAGGCCCATCCCCGACTCTTGTCACCGCTGTATTTTTCGGCGTAGTAGTGTACATTGGTTACATTTGCCATTCCCGCCAGAAGAAACATAAGGCACAGCATGGCACACGTCTGAAAGTACAGTTCGGTTCCGATGCCAAATTCGATCAAGTTGGCTTGCGACGTCGCGAGCGGTTTGTACAACTCGGTTTCGTGTTCGGTTTCGCCTGGTTCAGCTCGTCGCAACATTTTTCCGGCACTCACGGCTCCCACAAAGTGCCGAGGCAAGGTCACGTGTTCAAAGTACGTCCACGCCTTGACGAGTGACGGTGCACCAGGAACGTCCTTGCGAGGAAAATACCAATGGTAATGCTGTAACCACTTTTCCACAATCCGACGAGTCCACGTTACGTGTGTCGCATCCTCGTCCTCGTAGGCGTTCATGATTGCTTCTGCTTCTTGGTCCGTCAGTACGATACCTCTAGAAGAAATTTCACCGCGGCTCTTGGCTGCGGCTTGAATGGGAGAAACGCCTGCATCGTCATGTGTATGGTTGTTGTGGCTAGTTGTCATGGTCATGGTGTTTTGTAATGGCTGGCTGGTGAATATAATGCGTGCTCACAATTTCTTTTTTGTACAGGATCTTGCACGGCCAATGTGTCTCTTATGTACACCTACTCCTGTTATAGTAGCGAAAATGGAAAACGCCAATCAGACGATCAGAGATGCAATCGGCTCGGGGGACTTGAACGTAGTTCAATAGAGAATTCAATACAGTGCAGTAGCTCACGTTACTCCAGAGAGGACAGTTCCTTTACAGCTAAGCCTGTCAGCCACGCAAGTAAAAGTCCTGGACTATTCACTAAAATGAGCTTGTATTATTAATAAAAAATTGGAAGATGCTATGATGGTAAATTTCGAGCTTCACGAATCTTTGTTTTGTCTGCTTCGTTTTTTAATGCAGTGTACTGTACTCTATTCTAGCTAGTAGCTACATCAGTAGAAAGATAAAACACAGGAAGGTACGCTAAATAAAGCTCATATCCTACTCTAGATATGGTTTGAAATAATAATACTATATTTAAATAATACCTCGTGCAGTCCCGTGTTGAAATACAGTCCCGCCAATTGAATCATG
>Ga0100391_1000847_pt1 | contig 34862 bp, 24 predicted proteins | sample CryGeymeta201515_FD_81541 | JGI IMG/M metagenome (GOLD analysis project Ga0100391, IMG submission 81541) | Groundwater microbial communities from Crystal Geyser aquifers in Utah, USA - Crystal Geyser metaG 2015-15 | ecosystem: Environmental > Aquatic > Deep subsurface > Groundwater | place: USA... | reverse complement strand
TTTTCATTTTCCAAAATCAAAACCTTTTGATCCAGCAAGGAATTCCAATAAGCGTTGATACTGTCAGAAATTATGTTTGATGCTTCAGACGCAGCCTTTATGTTTTCCCATGTGAACCTCAATCCGTTGTAACACAACATGATAGAATCTGTGTTGTGCACAATGACTTGACCCATACCCGATTGGAACGTTTGATTCGAAGTTTCAAAATCGTAAACATGGATGATATCTCCCTGTTTTTTGTAGTGCTCTGTCATGTCTGTTATCTTTTGAACTCTGTTTTCATTGTGACAATGTTTCAATAATTGAGTCGGATCATTTTCAATAATAAAATTAATCATAAGAAATTGTTGTTCCATGTTTTCATGTTTGACTTGCTTCATTTTGATAGATTTGTAACCGAGTGTTCTGAGGATGATATTAAATTGCTGGCACAAAACCATATTGTCATGGAAACACAGTTTGAACATGCCGTCTTTCATTAGATTATCTGAATCTTCTGACATCATGAAGCCTCTCATGAATTGCTCACATGGTGATCTCTGGTGTTGTAAAAACATTTCTGGTAGTTTGAAGTTTGTCATGATGATCATCATCGAATCAAACAAACTGTTTTTTCCCTCAAGAAAAATCTTCAAACAGTGTTCTGAATTTTCATACTTGTAATGGCAATAACAACCATCCGCTTCAATATCTGACCAAAAATCCTGAACACAAATCAACGCGTCCATATTTTTTGTTTTCAATCCAATGTATTTTTTGTTGCCAGTGTTTTTCAATTGTACATTGTTTTTCAAATGATTTCCAATGAAATATCCAATCAACCATTCATACTTTTGTGATTTCGTTTGAACCCAACTCGTCTTCAAATTATTGGAGTCCAACAAGTCAAATATCTGTTGATTCATGAAGTTGAATTTTCTAGCCATCAAATCAAGAGGATCGGATTGATGAATTAGATAAGATGGTGTCACCTTGTTCCCCCTAAAATCCAATAAACTGTGGTCTTCGGTGACATCAACCGAGGAGCTATCTGTTTCTACTCGAAATATTTTTTTACTGTTCAAGTTTATTTGATGTTTGAGTATCAGATTGATGGGAGTCCATCCTTCGCTCGACCATATATTCAAACCCATGCATTGGCAATTCATCACATATTTTCCAGATGACGATTGGTGCATCCACTTGAATCCCACTTTTTGCTCGAGGTATTGACACACAGTCTCCACCGTTTCCACAAATATTCTCTTATTTATGCGGAACAAAGAGGGCATCGATCCTGTCACACTGTCTCCGTAAATGATTGTAATGTCTTTGACTTTGTCTCGTATAATTTTCGGAAGTATTTCAAAATTGTCTTTGAAACTCTTCTTTGCCTCAATCACTGTCTGGTCTATAATTTCTCTACCTTTTGCGGTAACGCATTGTGATATACATTTCTCTGATATCATTCCGAATTTTGCTGCGAGTGCACCATAGAAAGAGTTCATTAATTTTTTTATCGCGAGTTGTTTCTTATCCAACAACTGATGTTCTATCGAACCTTCAACGCACTTTTCCATTTGATCCTTGACTTCTTCTCTCATCTTTCCCAAGTTTGTCAGAATTTTGGGATATATACTGTCTTGTGTTTTTTTAAAGTAGTGAACCTCGTCGTCTTCGGTCTTGATTTCAAAATACGCGTTCGGGTTCATCCTCAACGTGTCCTCATGTTTCATGAGTGTAGATATGCACAAGTTGTACGCTCTCATTATGGAGGGATATAGCGATTTGTAGTCGAGCGTCGAAACCAGATAATCATAATTTGCATTGACTGGTTCGAGCACGCGCGCGCCCTGATATCCACTCTCATCGTCCATGTTTTCTTCGAGTAACCCGTTCCCCGAATCATAAGGGTCTCTATCAATAATGAAATTGTCCTTGTGTGATTGGTACACACTATAGTTCCATATTTTTATTTGTTGTCCACACGACCATATACTATCAGGTTTCGTGTAGGACGTCTTTGCAAAAACAAATGTTTCTTGTATGATTTTTAGTTTTTTTAACAAATCCTGAGGAAGCATTGAATCTTTGAAACCATATTCCAAAATGTTGTTTCTCATTTTCATTGTTTCGTTCCAATTCATTATACCCTTCTCACCGTCATAATTTCTAAACATGAGTTCGTAAGGCATTTCCACCTTCTCATCTTTCAACAATTCTTTTGCAACATTGTTCAAAGAGTAACTTTGAAGTTTCTTTTCCATACGAATGTATCGGTACATGTCGAAATTAACGCGTGAAGAACAATTAGGTCGAAACATTTCCATATCCTGTCCCGCAACAGTCATTATCTTTGAATTCGGTTCAATATGACTATTGATGAAAGCCCCAGAAAAGTCGCATAATGTTACTGTATCTTCATGGACGTTTATCGTCTGAGGAATTAGTATTTTCTTGTGATTGGTGTGATTGTTTGTCTTTTTGTGTATTCTGTTCCCATCCCCATTCAATCTTTGTTTATCCTTTTGGGAGTTGCTTCTATCTAAAAAGTATTTTTTAGTGTCCAATGATGATTTGATTTTCCTGTGTTTATCCTGATATTCATGTGCTGGTATGTAATGATGAAGAAATTGTTTGAGTTTCAATGTGAGAAATTGTTTTACAGTTTGAATCAAACAAATCTGGTCGTTCTTTCGAACTGCATGATACTTGTCTTTCCAAGATTTCTTTTCGGTCATGTGATTGGTCTCCCTCTCGACTATCTGGTTCCATTGGTATATGTAGTTGTTCATTTGACATATCCAATTTTGTTTCTTTTTCAACTTGAGCTGGTCTTCACCAAATAATTCAAACGTCTGGGTCAAAAATTTCAAAAACAAATCATACAACACATGTTTCTCATGGTTTTCTTTCGATCTGCCTTCATCTCCTTTTTCCTTGAGTACGTTTATTAAATTTTTGTGTGTGTTGGACTTTCTCTCATAATGTGAAATGTAAAAATGCTTTACATATTTCGGATTGCTCAGCCATCTTGCTCTCGTTATAATATGCTTCCAATCGAAACCATCACCATTGTATGTTGTAAACCAATCAGCCCCTATATTCTCAGTCATCTCGGTCATCCATTGATCGATACATTCCAGCTCGCTGTAGAAACACTTTACAATGTACTTTTGGTTTTGCTTGTCTTGTGGGTCTTTTGTGTAATCATGATTGTAATCGAATTGACCGACACAGTATGCTATGTTAATGGGATCAGTATCTTTCACCGTTTTATCTTCAAACATTATTTCAACATTGTTGGTGATACATATTATACCATCGTTTGGATTGAACACATTTGTGAACTCCATATCCTTGCAAGTCCACTCTGTATCAAACGATACAGACACAATCTCTGGCATGGCATTCATGTCAGGCATCGAAACAACGTCTTCAATGTCTGCGTTGAGTTCGACTTGCGAATACACAAACAACCTTTCACACTCATAAAACTTATCTACTCTGATCCACGAACAATAACTCGTTTGAAGCATGCCAATCAATTTTGCATCATTTGTCACTTTTGTTTCGTAAACACCGAACCCGTTCAAAGGATCAGTCTTCTTGATCATACTCATACATTTGTACAATGTCTCATACTTTCTCTTTTTCACGGGGTCTTTCACTTGATCTCTATATTTCTTGGAGAGGATACATTTCCAATCGTTGAGCAGATTTTGATTGGCAAAGGAGAATTTAATGTAGCGGTGCGTTTTTCTCGTTTCATCATCAAATATTTTTTGATTGGTTTTTAAATCTGTCTTGTGATCACTCTCCCAACCGAAACCCCTCTTTCGAACAACAATTTCATACGATATAGCAGCATACTTTGCCTTTTTGTCCAAACTGTCCGCCCAATCACAAAAATTATCAAGCATGAAATTGTACAGCCTTAAAACATCCATCCTAAGATAATTGTCATCAATATTGACATAAAAATAAGGTCTAAACCCATGCACATACAACGTGCAACTAAAGTTTTCCTGTGATATACAACTCATCACAGCAACCATATTACTCGGTGTCTTGGGATAATACTGAGTCGATTTGCAATACTCGTAAGAAGACAGTTGGTTCTTTTTCGCCTTGTATTTTCTGTATGGGGTTTCTTCTTCTTCATCATCATCCATATCGTCATCCGATAAAGAATTTGGGTCTGGTCTTCTTTCCGACTTGTAAAGAAAGTCATGTTGTGTTTTGCTATTACAATTTACGGGAACCATTTCATTTTTGTTAGTCAAATCATAGTTCATGTAATAATCAGGCATCATTGACTTTATCTCAATATCTTTAATGAACAAATACAACGGTGTTTTGATTTTTCTAATGGTTGGTCTAATGTTGTAAATATCATTCATAATTTTGGGTTTCATCAACGTGAAACATGTTTCTTGTTTGGAGAGGGACATTTTTCAAATTAAAGTTTTTTGATATTAATATTCAAATCACATGAAAAAAAATAAAAATCAAACATGCACAAAAAGTTTTATACGATTTTGAAAAAACAAAATAAAAAAAAAAGAAAAATCTATATATTTTTTATTTTTGAAATTCATTTGAAATGCAAAAAAATTTATTTTCTCAATCTTGAATTACTCATTTGTTTTGAAAGACTGTTTGACAATTTTTGGTTGGATGCTATTCGTTGTGATCTTCTTGGGTTATTGGAAATTCTTGCCATTGATCGAGTAGTCATTTTTGAGTTGGATTGTTTTGCATTTGTTACATTCGATTGTCTTGCTGATATTTTTTGGTTCAATTTTTCCATTTGAGCATTATAATATTCGTTAATTTGTTGATCGGATTTGGTCAAATCATTTATGAGTTGTGTAGATTTGTTCAAAAACTTTAATTTATCATTTTCTCTCTTGTATGCTCTATTTGCCATTTCTTCAATTTCCTGGTTCATTTGATTTCTTTGTTGAAGTGACAATTGAGAAACTGATCCATCATCTGAACTTGAACTTGTCGAATCATCGGTAGAGTAATCAGTTGGTGCATTGGTGTATACTGGTTCTTCATAAGAATTGTTTCCAGTTAGGTTCAAGAAATCGTCGAGGTATGAATCTGATAGTTTTAGTTCAGCTAACGAGGCTTTTGATTTTGATGATCGTTTATTGGACGATCGTTTATTCTTGGAAGATGATCCACTTCGTTCGATGTCCGCGATGCTCTCTTTCAAAAAAGAGGATGGTTTTGCCATCACGTCAAATGGTTCATCGTCTGATGATGATGGTTCATCTTGCTCTTGTGGCAAAAGCTCTTTTAGGTTGCTTGTTTTTTTCTTTTTCAAGTTTGCGTTGAATTTCTCAATGAAATCTTCTGCTTCTCTGTCAGCTTTTGATTTTTTAGGAGGTGTTATTTTTTTCTTTTTCAAGTTTGCATTAAATTTTTCAATGAAATCTTCTGCTTCTCTATCAGCTTTTGATTTTTTGAAACCCTTTTGTTTTTTCGAACCCCTTTGTTTTTTCTTTTCCAATTCTTCTCTCACATCTTTTTCATATTCTTCTTCCTGAGACTTGCTGTTGGAATTATTTTGTTCTTCATATTCTTCTTGATCTTCCGCCATTTTTCTATCCATTTCCAATTGATCGATCATTTTATTGACTTCTTTCAACGTTTGCTTGTATGTCTTTTCAAGATCGGTGGATTTTTCAATTCTCTTTTGAATTTTGGTCAAGTATTTTTGAGTTGAATTTGGATCATAAGACGCATCTGATAACATTTGTTGAACCTCGCTCATGATATCCGATCCTACGGAATCAATCATTTCATCATCTTGTTCTTGATCAAGAAGATTTTTCAATGGCTCAGATTGCTTCTTTGCCTTTTTTGTTTTTTTGGATGATGTAGTTTTTGCTGGTTTGGCATCCACTACTTTAACTGGTTTCTTTTGTGTTTTCTTGGTCTTTTTTGTCTTTTTTGCAGGTTGTGCCATTTTCATATTTTCTGGTGTTTCATCGATAATGTCCCATTGAGACATTGATCCGTCTTTGAATTTGCTGGATTCTTTGACAACGAACGAGTATAAATCTTTGAAAAATCGAATCGAATAGTAGGAACATTGATATTTCTCTACGTTTTTGGACTTTTTGTTGGACACTGTGATTTTTGGATTTTGTGTGTGTTCGTTGATAACTTCGTATGTTGCTGAAGCAATTGATTTTTTATGTTCGAGCATGTTCTTCAAGTAGAATCTAACATTTTCCGCGATTCTTCCTGTTTTCATTTGATCCTGTTCCACTTTCATGTATTTTTTGTTTTCATACGCTTGTGATTCAAGTTGTTTAATTTCGGATTGAATTTCCCTCATGTTTTTCCTATGTTTTTGTATGGTTGTTTTGTCATCTTCTTTTTCGATTTTAGTTTTCAACTTTGCGATTTCAACTTTCTTAGAATCAATTTCTTTCTGCACCGAAGGATCAATATTTTTCATGCTTTCGTTTTTTGTTTTCTCGAAAATTTGATGCATCGAATTGTATTGCGAGCAGTCTTTGTTTTTCGAATCAAATATCAAATCCGTTATTGCAACATTGATCATCAAAGGTATAATTCCCGCACTAATCAAAGACGCAATATAATATTGTTTGTTGTCTTGCTTGAATTGAACAGTCGATGAAGAACCATCCTTGTTATATTCAGTTGGTGCTTCATACCCCCACTTCTTTCCCAAATGATTGTTTTTCTTCTTGTGAAACAATCGCATCATCGAACCAGAAAAGGCAATCTCTCTGTTTTTCTCCTTGATGCCTCCAAATAGTTTTTTCTCATCAAGTGGTCTCACCATTAACACACCAAAATTCAAATTCAACAATGCCTCATAGGAACCTGGTAGATGCACATAACGGTGGATTGTATCTGGTTGGTCTCTGTATAACTCTCTTGCTATAGGATTGATTGTCACAGAAGAAGAGTAGTCTGAATTTTTAGCTTCTGCTTGTGTTTCATTCTTTGTACTTTTGTAAGAGAATCCCCAAAGGTTTTTTGCAACTTTTGACACAACGTTTCTGTAAAAAGTGTTCTTGTATACGCTTGATTTCTTGGTTTTGATTTTTACTTGCATAATGTCCTTAATGTCAAAATGCATGTTATCTAGAATACTGTAATAATGCTCGGATAATTTGGTTTGTCCTCTGTCTACATAGATTTGTATGAGTTTTTTGGAAACTTTTTTGACAAAAGCGGAAAGTTTACTTTCACTTTCAACTTTTTGTGTCATTTCTCTCAAATCTTTTCTAAGTTTCGAAATCTTTTTTTTGTTGGATTCAATTTTGGTCTGTGAAATTTCATTGATACTATCGGACTGAATTTTTTTGATTTGATTTTCTATTGCCTTTCGTTGATTTTTGATTGCATCACTGGATTGTTGATCTTTTTTTAGAGAATCGCAAGCGCCTCGATGTTTTCTGGAAATCAAGTTTTGTGTTTTGAAACGAATTTTTATTTTTTCGCTGGATGCATTTTGGTGACCATTGTAACACTCATCGAAATCAATTTGCTTTTCAAATTCGCGAATCAATCCATCAACTTCCTCGTATGTCTTCTTGAACAACATTTGAAGATGGTCGACATAATCATTGGATTTCTTTTTGAACATTGTTGGCGAGAATTTCAATACTTTTCCTTCTTGCTTTGTGTTTTCAAATGCATCGACGATCGATTCCTCCAGTTTGTTTTTCAGCAATTTTATGAGACTCTTTGATATGTCTGTGTTTGTCAGCTCATTTTTCAAAGTCATTTTGACACCGTTTTTGTTTTCTTGTGTCTTGTGTATTTTTCTCATTCGCTCCACTTGTACTACTTTTCCGTCTTTGTCCTTTTTCGTTGTCGTGTACAGTTTCATATCGGTTTTATATTGGTACCCCGGGTCATCCATAAGTGATTGCAAAATGAATCGATAATTTCTCAAAAAATCAAAAAACTTGGAAAAGAATTTTGTTTCTCTGTTTAAATACTTGTTTGCCGAAGCAGATTTCACAAATTCAGGGGTCATATGTTTCACCTGATCACCCTTTCCACTCTTTATTTTCTTGTCGACCATCGCTTCCATTTTCTTTTTTATCGAATCAACCGTTTGGTCATTGATGTACTTGTTGTAAAGATACACTACTACAGGTTTCAATGGAACGAGTTGAAACATGGAAACGCCGTAATTCGTAATCAACTTGGTGTTTAGTAGAGCTGCAACTGTGCTGTTTATCACGATTGAACGATCACTCGAAAGTACGACACTTCCTTTCATTCCCTCGATGTCTCCGTAGAAATTATCGTTTTTTATGTTCATGTAATAGTCGTTTTGATTTTCCTTCTTCAATCCGAGGTATTCAAATAAATCCTTTGACTCCATGTCTTCAGGTTCTACCGTACCTTTTTCAAATGCATCACCGTATCTCTTCTTCCCGAAACCTGTTTTAAACGAAGTGGTAAAAGGATTTTCTTCGATTATTGTTTTTCCGTCTTTTTTGGTTCTTTTTGAAATTTTGGGAAGGAGCATCACAGGTTCCTCGACATCTGCGAGAAAGTTTTTACTGAAAGTAGACATTGTGGTGTATTGTAGCCAATTTTAAGTTGTTGTGTGTGGTGTGTATTTTTGAAACAATATTTTCACAAAGGTTCAAAAGTTTGATTCACTGTTTTTTATTATAATCGATTAAAAAATTAAACCAAAATATCAAAAAAATTATATCAACACACAATAGACACCAATTACTCCAATCGTTCTTTGTGACTTTATTGATTTCAATGGACAATCACTTTTTCAATAAAAAAAATCAAAAAGGCGACTGAAAAAATTTAAAATTGATTTATTTGTAGTGGTTTACATTTCATATCTTTGTTCATAACGCTTGATTTCATCTCTGATTCGTTTGTTTAAAATACTTGTTTTTTCTTTACTTGGAAGATCCTGCACTTCATTCATCAAATTTGCCGTGAAATCATCATATTCTTTTAGATCAACTTGTTGTTGGTTCATTAATTCCAACAGTGGTTGTGTTTTTCTTGCAATTCTTTGATCTAGAGGTTCTCCAACAATTCTGCCTTTTTTCTTTGCAGATTTATTTTCTGTTTTACTGGAAGATGTTTTTGCAGGTTTGGTGTTAGAAGATCGATTGTTTCTTATTTTTTGGGTCAAGAATTTTTTTGCAAGTTTTTCTTTTGCCGAAATAATGTCCTCCTTTGTCATTCCTTCCTTTTTGACAGATTTCATTTGAGTTTTCAAATCAGCCATCATGTCTGCAATTGTGGAGTCATCATAATTCAATCCCTTCAACTTGTCCATCACATCTTCGACAATCATCTTTTGTGTTTTTGAAGGAGCGGTTTTAGTTGATGTTTTCTTTCCTGCTTTCTTTCCTGCTTTCTTTGCAGTTTTCTTTCCAGCCTTTTTCTTGGTGATTTCCATTGGATTTTTCATTCCAAGTGATTGGAAGAAACTAGATATCTCATCGGATATTGCTTTTCTTACTTCAGAAACTTTTTCGTCTCCTTTCAATGAGCTCTTTAAATTGTTTCTGATTTGGTTCTGGTACGATTTAATATCTTTTGGCTTTTGTTCATTTTTCAATAGTTTGTTTTTCAATTTGTCCATTTGCTTGTTGATTAATTCATCAGGATTGACTGGTTTCTTGGATGTGACTACTTTTGTTTCTGTTTTTACAGCAAACTTCTTTGAGTTTTTAGCAACAGAACGATACAAATCTCTGAAGAATCGAATGGAATAATAGGAACATTGTTTCTTGTTTGTCTCTTTGCCTTTTCTGTTGATGTTTGACACGGTAGGTTTGTCTACGTGTTCTTTGATGGTTTGGTATGTTGACATTGCGATTGATTTTTTGACTTCATATTTCAATATGTTTTTAATGTAGTATCTCACTAGCTCGATTGTCTTACCCGAATCTTGTTTAGATTTGATTTTTTTTTGTTCCATTGCAATGTTTTGTTCCTTTCTCTGTCTCGATGTTTGAGTGGTCTTCTTTGCCATCTTTTGTTCGAGTCTTCCAATTTGATCTTGGATTCTCTGTTTTTGTTCTTCTGTCAATTTATTGTTTTTCAAAGAAGCTTTCTTTTTTGCAATTTTTTGAGCCATTTCTTTTTGTTCCTCCTTTTCTGTTTTCGCAGAAATAGCCTTTTTCATCTCATCAAACACACCAAGATTTTCGAAAATCTGAGACATTGAATTCAATCCAACGCACTCCTTCTTACCAGAGAACATCATATCAGTCATCGGTACGTTCAACATCATTGGTATGATTCCTGCGCTTATGACGGAGCTTATGTGGTATTCGGTGTTGCTTGGTTTGGAATCGTAATCGGATGGACTCTTGAATCCTGCATTTCTTGCATAATAATCAGGCTTTTGTGATTTGAATAAATCCAACATTGCTCCCGAAAATGCAATGACACGCTTGGTTTGGATTTTCTCCTTTGTGTTTTCTGCTGTTCGAACCAATTTTTTCTTTCCCTTATCGGTTGTGGTGTACTTCTTTTCTCCAACAACATAGGTCACTGGTTTGACTGGTCTCACCATCAACACACCAAAGTTCAAATTCAATAGAGCCTCATACGAACCAGGAAGATGGATATAACGATGCATTGTGTTGGTTGTTTCTCTGTACAACTCTCTAGCAATTGGATTGATTGTTACAGATGATGAATAATCGCTGTTTCTCACTTTTCTGTTTTCTTCAATCTCATTTCTGGTTGATTTGTAAGCAAAACCCCACAAGTATTTTGCAATCGAGGAAACAATGTTTCTAAAGAAACTGTTTTTGAAAGTGTTGCCCTGGTGTTTTTCTTTGTTGCTTATTTTTGAATCAAGTATGTCTTTGATGTTCAAGTGCATATTGTCCAAAATACTGTAATAATGCTCAGACAATTTTGTTTGCCCTCTGTCAATGTAGGTACGCTTTATATTTTGAATTGCAGTTTCTACAAAAGCGGACACTTTACTTTCGTTTTGGCGCTTCATTTGTGTCTCTTTCGGAATCATGTTTCTTAGTTTTTGATTCAAATTTTTAATGTCTGCATTGTTTGAATCGATTCTTCCTTGAACGTCTGCTGTTCTTGCCTTGTTTTTGTTTCCCAATATTAACTTTGCATTTTCACTTCTCAACTCTTTGATTTGATTTTCAATTTGTTTATGTTCTGGTGTTCGTTCCATTTGTGTGTCTCCGATTTTTTTAATGAGAGCTTCCGTTTTGAATTTCAACTTGACTCCCTCACGATTGGTGTTTTTGTGAGTCTCGTAATGCTCATCGAAATTCATGTCTTTCTGGAATTTTTCAATCAAGTCAGTCAATTCTTCGTATGTTTTCTTGAAAAGCAATTGCAAATTATCAAGATACTCTTGTGATTTTTCTCTGAAAATTTTTGCAGGGAAAGATTTTTTCTTTCGCTGTGTGTTTTTCATGTTTGCATCGGTCACCACAACTTCACCATCCTTTGCCTTAGGAACATATTCAGTGTTTTCGAAAGATTGTCTCATTGCGTCTTCCAATCTATTTTTCAACAGGAGCAACAATTGATTTGAGATTTCTACGTTTTCTCTCGTTTGTTTCACCTTGTTTGCCTTATCCTTTTTTTTACCCTTTGGAACATCGTAGCCCAATTTGTCCATGAGTGATTCCAAAACGAAATGATAATTTCTTAGAAAATCATAAAACTTGGAAAAGAATTTAGTTCTCTTCTGCACTAATCTGTTTTCTGCATACAGCGATTTGTTCACTATGCTTGTCGATCTTATTCGATCTTCTATTTTTTTGACAGTTTGATCTCCAATATACTTGTTGTACAAGTAGACAGCAGCTGGTTTGATTGGAACCAATTGGAACAATGAAATACCGTAGTTTGTGATCAACTTTGTGTTCAATAGAGCTGCAACTGTGTTGTTTATGACGATTGATCTGTCTTTTGAAAACAAAACTTTTCCGTCCATTCCTTCAACATCACTGTTGTAGGTGCTAGGAGTCAGTTTTTGATAGTATGAATCAGCATCTTCTTTGTTCAATGACAAGTAATCAAATAAATCTTCTGGTGCATTTGCAGGAGCCTTATTTTTACTGTCGAAGACGTCGTTGTATCTTTTTTTTCCGAATCCAGTTTTGAATGATCCGATCAAATCATTTTGATCTATTTCTTCCTCAAGAAATGAACCATCTTGTTTCTTTGTTTTCTTTACTTTTTTTCTGTTTGGGAGATTGATTCTATCTCCGTATGTGTCAGCCAAAAAATTCATAGTGAACGACTGTTTCTTTGTTTATAAACAATATAAAAAAAATCAGTCAATATGTGTGCGTTTGTGTGTGTTTACTTTGTTTGAATATTTTTTTGTGAAAAATGTTCGTCAATCCAATTTTTATTATAATCAAACAAAAAATTAGAATCGAAAAATGGTTTCTTGTCAAAAAAATATTTGTGCGAGTGATTTTTATTATAAACGACAAAAAACTAACAATCTTTTTTATTTTTTTCATCACGAAAATATTCAAAAAATCAGTGAATCATACTTCAACATACATCACATTCAATCAATTATTATGCATGTGTTCATATATTCAAAAACGAACAAAAACAATCGTGGATCGCATTTGTTTCGTCAATGTTTCCATGGATTTTTTGTTGTTCTTGAAAAAAAAACATGATTGTTTTCCCATTTTAAAAATGATTGAACATCGTTTCAATCAAATATTTTTTTTTGAGACCACTTTTTTCATTTTGAATAATATAAAACACAAATATGCCGATCCAATTTAAACAATGAAAAGCAAATCATCTTTGACCCCAAAAAATAATCAATCATTAAATGAAAACCACAAACATGAAAACATAGACAACTATGACAAATCAATGGAACACGGAAGAAGCGAAAGCATCAAAATAACTTATCCAAAATGTGTTTACGGAGACAATATGGAATCAACATCGAATTCCTATTCGCTTCCTCCCCAAAATCCATATTACAACTCCGAAGAAAACACAATAATCAATCAAAATTTATCAAAGTCGTGTCCTTCGGATCGATATAACCAATCATTCGATTCAATACACAATACCATTCGTATCATGAATCCTACAGAAATCAAGCCGGACAGTACAATTGGATCATTGGAATTTGAAAAAACAGATTTTGAAACGTTTTACAAAAATCATCAAAACCGCATGAGCATAGACAATTCTCTCATCAACATCAAGATCATATCGGAAATCAAGGCATGTCAGAAATATGTCATACAAAATGGGTTTGTTTTTGTTTGTTTTTGTTTGTTTTTTTCGCTATTCCTTGTCCTAATCATGAACAGAAGATACTTGAGAAAAGATACATCGAATTCATTGCTGCAATTCTTGTGGAGAACGTACAATGATGATAACAGGTATAAAACAATAGAATTCATCGAGAAAGTTATTTGTGATTTCTTGTATTATTTCGAGTATAAAAAGAAGCAGCTCATCGAATACGACATTGAAAAAATAATGAAAGACATTGAAAGGTGTAAAAACGGACTGAGACAATTGGAAATAACATATCAGAATGACGACATACTCCCAGCAAAAGTAAAACTCATCAATCAAAAGATTGACAAATTTTTATTGATACATTCCAGCGATATGAAAATCATCGAAGAATAAATATTTTCAATCAAAATGTAACATAGTAAAAAATATCAAATGAAAAAAAAACATTGTTTGTTCAAAAATTTTGATCATGTTTTTATTGTTTTTTTTATGAAAAAATGGTCTTAGTTTTTTCCGTATCTCAATACGATAATGTTTTCGCTCATATCTGATGCTGGGGAGCAATTTTCATAGGACAGGATTGCATTTGTATTGTACAACAAATGGACAGTGTATTTTTCGTCGGATAAGTCTTTGTCCATTTCAAGTTCCAATGTTATGTTCTCCTTGCATGAATCTACTCCTCCTGTGTACCAACTCTTCTTCAACATTGCTGTCAATGAAATGGTATACATGTTCCATGCTGGCGCATTTAGTCCAGCTTGCATATTCGTTAAATCTCTGAACAATGAACCAGGTCCTTCGTATCTCACCTTTGATCCATAGTATAATCTAACGTGGCACACTGGCTCAGTTCCCAATTCGGTGTTGTAATTGAAATGGTTATTGTGACAGTGACTATCTCTGGTTTGTACTGCAAAATGTATTGCTCGGAGTACACCGCTAGGATTGATTGGTATTCTTGTTTTGGATACTTTACTTTGTTCTACGCTGGTTCCTTCGAAGCAGTTCACTAATTTTCTTTCTGTACTGATTTCTTCAATATCGGAGATGTTGTCTCTGTGAACCAATTGTTGGAAGGTTATGAGTTTTACTCCAATATCACATTCTTTGATTTGCTTTTTGTCACATGTCTTGATAACTTTAACATTGCATGATGTTCTGTGCAGTAATCGCTTCAATGGTTTTCTCTTTAAACACACTTTTAGCTTTTTCTTTTGAACGTGATTCAAGAAAATAGAATCTCCCTTGCTGTGTGAAAATAGGAAAGGCAATTCAACATACAATCTGGTCTTTCCAATAGAATCGACTATTCCCTGATTGATGCTTTTGTAGAATCCTAACATGTTGTAGTTTTTCTTTCCGTAACTCACGTATAATTCGTGGAAGATGTGTATAGCGTTACCAGTCAAAGTTTGCATGGTGTCGTGTTGTTTCAAACTTACACTCTCAATTGCTGCAAGAGCAAATCCTTGTGTGTAGAATGCTGCGTACTTTTGGCACAATTCTTCCTTGTGTCCAAAGATACATTTTGGATCGACGTGGCATTTTACTTGTTTGTTTTTATTGCATTCACAGTCGGATGAGCAATCAGATGAGCTTGATGAGCTTGAATCCATGAACTTTTTGTATTTGTTTTTTTGTGGACAGAATGAACTGCATGATGATGAAGAACCTTTAGGGCAGTCTTTATCATCTGAATGATCATCCATGTCGTGTTTTCTTCCCTTCTTGTCATAGATATGTCTGTTTTCATAATCATAGCACAATCTTGTTTTCAAAACAGGAACTGAAGCGGAAAGTCCGCTCTTTATATTTTTTCCGCAATTGTGACCAAAGATACCAGGTCTTGTCCATTCCAAGTATGCATTTTCCAAGTAGTTTGCAATGACATCGATTTCGAATTCGTATTCCAACCCTGGAACGTTTGATTTTGCAATATGACTGCACATTATTTCGGAAGCAGAAACATAGTTTGGTTTTTGAGATTGGAACAATAAATCAAGATATTTTTGGTTGGTATCGAGTTGGAAGTTTTGAATGTAGTTTCTGTTTAGTGTTTCTGATTGTGTGACCGCATCGTAATATTTTTTGCAGTCTTCGCTGGTTGCTGAGGTGTATGATCTTGACATTCTCGTATCTTTGTGATTTTTATTTGGGAGAACAAATATGTGTCAATGGAATATTTCGTTTTTTTTATTATTAATCAACAAAAAAATTATATTTTCGAATCGTGTTTTTTATTATAAATGATTTAAATTTTTATTCAAACAAAAATAACATACCCACCCAATACCAAAAAAAACAACAACAAAAAAACAACTGAACCAAGTCAACCAGCAATTGCAACTCCGAAATACAAGACAATAACAAAAAAAATATCAAAATCACGCTTGTTCTTTTTCGAAATAAACACATCACTCACAATTGAGTTTACCATTCCTGTTTGAAATATGATCGAACCTAAACCCATAGACTCCATTGTAACAGAAAAGATAATAGGAAAATCTCTCCTCACTAATATACAATTATATGAAAAGTATATCCTCCCCATAGTCTCTGTGGACTACGATCAGATGAGAGCCATATCGGAAATGCCTCAACATATAATAACAGAGGATGGTCGTGAAATAGCAAATCCAGAATGGCTCATTCAAAGAAAATATAGAATCACAGGATCGATATGTGGTTCGATAGCTGGTCACAATCCTTGGGAAACTGCGGATGGTGTTTTCGAAGGCAAAGTGTACGGTTCTAAATTCGAGGGAAATTGGAAAACTTCAAGGGGAAACATAGTCGAGCCATATTGTAGAGATATTGTCGAGGCGTGGGTCATATCGAATTATAGATCGAAAAAAAAATACAAGAACGAAAGCATATACATTGAAGAAACGGGAATCATTGTCAACCCGATAATACCGTTCATAGGAGTGTCTCCCGATGGAATTATTCATTTGGGTGCACAAAACAGAATACTCCTGGAGATAAAAGCACCATGCCCGTCCAAGCCCAACGAATGCACTGAAAACCCATACGAAGACGGATGTCCTCCGTACTATATGGATCAAGTTCAGTGTGCAATGGGAATATTGGGACTAAAGAAATGTTTGTTCGTTCAGTATTTTCCTACGAAATTAGTTCACATGTACATAAAATACGATGAATACTACTTTAAAAACAAGTTGTATCCGTGTTTGAGAGATTTTTATTTTGATCGACTGGTTCCCGCATGGGTTCAACAAATGAAAAACAGAAATCAAATACAACAATGATTATTTTTTTTTTTTATTGTTAATGTTGATTGACAAATCTTTCCAATGATTGATTTTAATAAACGGTTTCATTGTGTACAAAAATTTCCACGCACTCTCCCATTTCTTCATTTCAATGACACTTTTATTAGACGAAGATGATTTTCCAAACAAACAACGAACATGTTTCTCGGTGTAATTGTAAATCCACTTGTCGTTGGTTTGTATTTGAATTATCGATTGGCAAGACCATCGACTCGAATCGTACTGTTTCAACAAATGGACACAATTTAATAAAAGTTGAAGGAGCCAATTTATTTTTTGATTGATATCAAAACAGTTGATGTTATTTTTTTGATCCATGAAAACACACTTGTATAAATGTTTTCCTTCATCGTCGATTGTGCATTTTTTAATGTTCCATCTCAAACACGCTGTTTTGTTTTGGGTCTCCATTTGTATTTTGAATATACAGGGCACGTTTGTCTTGAGTGAAATTGAAGCGTAATCATTTTTTTGAACATAATCTGAAAACAATCGATCCGTCCATTTTTTGTGATTTGAAAAGATGAGCATATTTTTATACATGTATTGAAAACACGATTGGTCTGAGTGATTGATCCATATGATTGGTTCACATTTACTGAGATGATCCATTAGTACTATTTGATTGGGTGATTCATTCGGTTGTTTTTGAAGTTGATCCATAAATTCATATATGATTTTCCAGGAAAGTTTTTCAATGTTGGGAATTTGATTTCTTGTACTGTAATCATTGTTTGAAAAGTAGACTGATATTTTTTTTAAACAAAACAGAGCAAACCTGTTTTTCGGAGGTGTTGGATCAGTGTTTGCATTTTTGATTTTAAATTGAGTGATTGAATCACAAACAACAATGTCCGAAAAATTATGATTATGTTCTTTTGAAAAATCGACAATTTTTTGTTTGAATAATCGTTGTTCCATCGAAGTTTGAAATATTGTTGAAATAATGTTTCTTGTCCATTCAAACAGAAGACCCGTGTTCAATTTGTTCCATTTCAATACACACTCGATATCATTAGATGAATAAAATGCGTTCTTTGAAAAATCAGGAAAACACCGCTCCAACAAATCATTCCATTTTAAATTTTTAGTTTTGCAATCAAATGTCGACGCATCGGAATAATTATTCCAGTATGGTGTGTCTTCGTAGAAATAAACATCACAATCGACTTTTGAAAAATAAAAAAATTTATTGTTCATTTTCAATATTTTTTGTAAATAAAAAAACACAACAATCACATATATTTCAATTGGATTTCTGTTTGGTCTGTCTCGTTAACTATTCCCTGAAATATGAGGTTTTCAAATTGTGACTTTTTGTTGCTGTACCTAAAATAGTTTGCGGTTGTTTTGTTATTGTACGTTTGGTGCATCCATTTTATGAAATCTTTTTCTATTTGTGTGTACTTTTCATCACGTTTTCTCAATGTCGAATAGAAACGGAATCTATACGATTCATAATCAGGAAGAGCATATTTTACTTCCTCGTATTCGTAGGATAGTATTTCCACACCAGGCGAATAAAAACGAAATCCCAGATTGACGTAGTGTATTGTCAAGAAAAAATCGTACAAGTTTATCTCTGGTTCTTCGGTTTGAAGTTTTCCCAAGCAAGGAATATCGTCTCTCCAGTTTTTTACCCATTCATCACCGAGTGCGAATATGAAGAATGTGTTGCAACACAAGTTTGAATACGGGTTTCTCTTGAAATTGTTTGCTGGTTTTCTGTACAAAATTTCAGGTATCATTTTTTCGTTCCATGTGCTATCTTTTTCAAAGCACGCAAAACTCGAGTCCTCGTAAAATTGTTTCTTTTCCTTTTGGAGAAGAGTTTTGCAAACATTGGAAACGTTTTGCTTGATATTTTTCTTGTGAAACCTTTCTGAATATTTTTTTATATTTGGTTGATACGTTAACACATGTTTATACTGGTCTTTGAGGTTTTCATGGATGTCGTAATCCGATTGCAAACAAAACTCAAACCACTGATTAATACATATTTTATCCCAACCCAATGAAGGTGAAAATCCACTGTAACAGTGCAATAAAAATGATTGATTGCTGTATACAGTTTGCTGGGCTATGCTTCTTGCTTGGTGTGTATTGTAAAAACCTTGATCCAGTAGTTTTATTCTGTTTTCAAACTTGGAAAAGGGTATACATTTCAACCACAGGTACATTTTGAATTTTTTGTAAAAGAATTGATCTAATATGGATTCGCATTGTTTGAAATAGTTCATATTTTCGAATTGTTCTTCGAGATTGTGATTTTGCTGTATGTCTTTTGCTTTGTTGTGTTTGAAAGGGGTAATTATGTCAGCTTGATCGAATGCAGTCATGTTTTCACTTTTCATAATGCGTATTCTTTCTGTCTCATGCAAACACACACACACTTGCAATCGATCGGCATTATGTGAGTTGTGAAACAGTTCGTGTATGGTTCTAAACAAGTCAAACCCCAAATCCTTGGTTATGATGCACACCAGTATGGTGTGTTTGTCTGTCGGGTGTGATTGTGTTTGATGGTCGAGTTGTGTCTGGAAGAAATGGTTGCGTTGAAACATTTTGACATACACCAGTGCCAATAAGAAAACAAAGAGTGCGCACAACAATAAAGCAATTAATGCGTATATGTGGTATTTTTTGACTTTGTGCGCGGGAAAGTAGAATGCTGTGCGGGCATATTTCCCAATTTCAACAGCAAGCGATTTCCATTTGATTGCCATTCTTGGAAAATGGTTCTATTTTGTTTTTGTTATTGTTGGAACCAATATAATTTTGTGTTTTTGCATGTGATAAATGAAATATTTTAAATGTTGTTGTTTTATTGTTTTTATTGACAAAAAAATTTACAACAAATGAGTTGGAATTTAACCAAAAAACATTGAAAATTCAAAAAAAAAATACAAAATGGGTCAACGAGTCAAAAAAAACCAAAAAAAAACCAATGCTCCAATTTCAACCAACAAGCCGAAAGCAACTATTTGGGTATGTTTCGATTATTTTTTTATCAATCTAATGACAGTTTTTTAATTTTTTTTATTGGAAAAAAAACAATATATTTTTAGTGGAAAACCAAAATGAATGAAATCAAAAAGAAAGATCAACAAAACAAGTTGGAAATAGAAAAAGAGTTGAAAGCAAAGAGAGAAGAATTGTATCAAAGAAATCTCGAACAATCAAAAACAAAAGACGATCAGCAAAGTGATACGACTTCCGAAGGATCGGGAATACATTATGATGATGAAGATACCAATGATCACAAGGAATCCATGGACGAAGAAGATGTGAAGATAGAGGAAATCGCGAGGGATGATGTGTATTTGAGTGATGATGATGAAGAAAAGGACAATTTACAAAATGAATCTATAGATCGATTGATACAAGAACATGATCAGCAATCAAGGGAACAGTCCAAAAAATCATTGAGTGACATTTGTAAATCAAAAAAGGAAGAGAGATCAACACCAGATGCTCTGAAGTATGCAAAACAGATGAGAAAGGAAAAAGGATGGAGTAAATCAAAAATGAAAAAGAATGCAGCATCAATGTTAGATTCATTTGTATCGCAAGAGGACAATGGAAAACCGAAACCAAAATTTATGAAAGATTTGGAAATGTTGAAAAAACAGTTGGCTTCTGGGAGGGTTGACCCAAAGCTGGTAAATAATTTGAAAAAAATGGATTTAGGATTTTAATAAATCAATAATTGAAATTTTTTTGAATATGTTCTGTCACGGTTGATCCTAACTCAGACGTTCCTGGTTTATAAAATTGATTGTCTATTTCATCCATCGATCGAACCAAACTATCTATCTTTTTCCTGGTTTCATTTTGTCTGTTCAATGGTGATTGCACTCTCTGTGCCGTTTGTGGTTGTATGTATGTTTGGTGAGGACTGCTCATTTGTCTTTGTGGTTGCATGTTGTGATTTGTATGGGGTGTGCGTTGTTCGTTTGTGTGGATAGTTCGACGTTCATCTGAAGGCTCGTTTGATGTTTGTGTTCGTTCTTTTATTTTGTTGAGTTGGTGTATGGAGGGAAGTGGTCTCTCAACAACAGGTTCCAATTTTCCTCTTGATTTGAATTCCTGGAATTTTTTAATGTCTTGTAAACGTTTGACTTCGTCTTCCTGGTACAATTCATACTCATCCTCATTTATTTTGTTCTCGCTGTTTCTCTCTTCAAACAAACTGATCCCTTTGGGTTTGTGTTTTTCTGAATTTTCCCTGCAAAACATGTAGTGCATCTTCCACATGCCACGCGATCCTATTTGAAATCGAGGAAGACCCACATCTGCCGTGTAATGGTACAACCTGTCCATTATGTTCACGCTCGAAATGTCTCCCTTCTTTTGACTCACTTTTTCTATTTTGACAATTAATACACCCCTTGAAGCAGTCACTGTGTCAAAAATCCATTTTAAATCATTAAAACTACAATCACCCTTGAACATGTCTTCGTGAATTCCTTCAATGTCTTTGGAAGCCTGACTCAAAAACATTGCATAATCCAAATTTCTTCTAAAGTCAGGAGGAATAGCTTTGGGATATTGATAAATAGCCATGAGCCCAATTTCTAAATGTCTCCCATTCATAAACAATTGTTTGTATTCGCTCATTTTGACAACTTCTTTTAAATAACCCACATCATCCAATACAAGAAGTATTCGGAGTGCACACTTTGCCTGGGTGTACATACTCTGTTTTCTCACGACTGTTTTGATGCAGTTTAAAATATCTTTTTCCTGATCAAATATGAATTCATTGCCAACAATGTCCCCATAAGTTTCACGTGCATCTGTAGTAGGACAACAAACGATGCACAAGTCATAATGTTTCATTTTGTAGCACATTAGTTCCTTTATGAGAACAGATTTACCTGATCCTCTCGATGCAAATATGGCTGCTGTCATGGTGGGTGTCATTTTCTGAGGCTCGAATGGTAAAATTCGACTCAAGAAATTCTCTCTCCTTTTTTGAACTGCGCTTTCTATTGCGAGTTTGGAATTATTGGTTGACATTTTTTTTGTTTCTTGAAAAAAGACCAATGTGTTCACAAGATAAATAAATGGCGCTGTTTATTTTTAATTGAACGAAAAAATATCAATAATCACTCGTAAAGTGTGAAATCGACGAGTGCCTCTATAATTTCATCAGATGCACAAACCGAAGAAATAGTCGATTCATCGCTTATGAGTTCTTCGACCAATTGTTCCAAACTGAGAATTGAAAAGCTTTGATTGGAAATTGTGTCTTGGATGATTGATTTTTTAATGGTTGGTGTTTCTTTGTGATTCATTGTGTGCTGTGGTTCATTATGTTTTATCATGTCATGAAAAGTGTTTTCATTTTTAAAATCTTGTTGGAGTTTGACTTTGCGAATCAAACTTTCTTCCTTGACCTCAATCGGCTGATCATCATTTTCAATCACTTGGTTTCTTGTTTTGTCAGGTTCTTGTTGATTGGGTTCTTGTTGATTGGGTGTTTGAATCGCTGTTGTCTGTTGATGTATATTGTCTGGAGTATATTGTGAGTTTAAGTTAACAGGGAAATATTGATTGTTTTGATTCAACGTTTCTAGATTTTCATTTTGTATTTTCATAATCGGGTTCTCTATATTTTCAGTGGGTGTCTTTTTGTCAATGGAAGAATAATCTGCTTGTGGTTTCAAAAAGTCAAACAACTTGTTGAACTGACGTGATTCTTGTTTGCTGATTTTTTTCACCTCAGAGATGGTGCACTTTTCTTGCGCGCAACAAATGAGAGCGTGTGTTATACATTCATAAAACACAAAGAGCCTACTTTTTTCCTTTTTGGAGAAATATACAAATCCTGTAATTGGGCTTTGGAAAAAAGCAAACATTTCTTTTAGAAAAAAACAAAATCAACTATAAAAAAAAATTGTACAAACTTGAACGATTCGTGAGAAACAATTTGTTTGATGAATTGTCTTATGAAAGATGTAATGTCAATTTTGTCTATTTTTATCAGCGAGCAATCTTGCAAAAATATCTGATTCCTAATCTGACAATACACTAAAAATATGTACAACACAGAAACATACACGTAATCCTCGATCAAAAAGTATTCGAGTATTGTTCCGTCTGGTTGGGCTTTTTGAATCAATGTGGGTTCGATGATTTTTATTTTGTGGAGGTGTGTGTATTTTTTTTGGGATGTGTCTTGAATGAATTTGAAAAACTTTTGCCTCTTCCTCTTGGAATGAACCGAGTTCTTTTCAAAAAAATCATGGTGCAATTTGCACCAAAGCGAATCAAAATATCTAAACACATGGAAACACAATTTTTCATAAAACGGCTGTTGGGTGATCAACCAAAAAATAATGGTTTTGAATTTTTTGTTTTCAAACATTGTTCAACATGAAATCGAATTTTTTTTTATGTGGAGTGAAAAATGTGTGATATTTTTGTTTGTTTTTTTTTCTCTTAAAAATGACTCTATCGCTTTTTGAATTTATTTTTTATGTGGATCACATTTGGCACGCCATATACAATACAAAAAGAAACTCCGAAAATGAGAGCTAATCGTTTCAATGATACCCTGTCTTGTTGGTCGATATCATCGCACATTGTCGTTCTATTGGAGAAAGTTTGTTCATTGTTTGATTTGTTTTTTGTCAAAATGAAAAAAGGTCTCAACAAATATAAGACCACAATTATAGATGAACAAATCAATAGACACAATAGAAAATGTATGACATGAACGTTCGTTGCGTATTTGAACCAGACGGGATACTTTTGCTTCTTTCTGTCACTGCTCACTTGCTTGAAAAAATCAGTTATTTTTTGATTGGTTCCATTTTTTTCGGTCTTGTCGTTTGCTCCCAAGTCATCATCATTTCGAACATTATCGAAACCGCCTATAAGTTGATCTTTCAACATGTTATCGAGTTCGCTACTATTGTTAGAGTAGCTTTGGGCGCTATTTTCAGAAAGAGATGGATTCATTGTTGGTTTTTTTTTTAATTTTTTTGGTAAAACTTATTGAATGATTTTTAGAAAAAAAATAATCGAATTGACAACTTTTTTTTTAATTGTACTCAAACAAAAAAGCCCTTCCAATAGAAAAAAAAAGCAACAACATGACACAACTATTTTTAATGATTATTTCAACGTTTTCAACAAAATGAAAAATATTCATCATGATGCGTTTTTTTTTCATTGGCGAGAATCTATGCCATTAAACTTTTCCTTGCAACATTCACATACTGCGACAAACGAGCAATTGCTTATTCTATCGATCGAATAGGACAGGTATTTTTGAGTGATTGGACGAATAATCTTGCAAACGACACAGCAAAAGTACAGGTTGGAAATTTCGTAATTGTTGTAAGTCGTGCTCATTTCCATATAATTCTGGTCTATGTTGGGGTCGTCTCTGTTTTTTATGACGGGTGTGAATTTTTCAATGAAACATTCGTTTGAGCAATAGTGACCTTCATTGAAGTGGTGTGTGTTACGATTAATTTGATCATTGATTGTTTTGGTCGATGTTTTCATTATTTGATCCATCATCGTGTTTTCCTGTCTATTGATTGTAGTAGTCAACCCTTCAATAAACATTTCATTTTTTCTCGCAATGTTTTGTGGATCATTTTCCTCCGAACAATTAAAAGAGTAACAATCGCAATTGTGTTTGAGCCTTGTTTTTTTTCTCAAGGAAATTTGTTTATTGACAACATCTAAAATAGATTTTCTACATGATTCTTTGAATATATTTTCGGCAAACAGGCTCTCCGTTTTGGGAAGATCATGCCAATCTTTTTTGGTGCTCTTTGACATTTTTTACGTTCAATTTTTTTTTGTTTTTGTTTGATCATTCAATGATCATAACATTTCTGGTGCCCAAAGTTGATTCTAAATCAGTTTCAAAAACATAATTTAACGTATCACAATAATCATCCAACTTGTCCATTTGTTTTCGCATCATTGATTTTATTTTTTTCCACTCAGCCTCTTTCATTATACCACATTCAACAAGATGGTACAAACATATGAGGCACAAACGTATCGAAAGAAACTTGTTTTTTGTGTGGTTCCAATCTGCTATTTTTTTGTTGCATGTTTTCGAAGAACGATTTTTCATTTTTTGTGTCTTTTTGATTTGGTTGCTGTTCTCGTCTTTGACTTTTTTCTTAATCACAACAACAGGATCATATAGCCCTTTAATGTCTTTTCTGTTTTCGATGTTGGTTTCTTCAAATTCTTCTTTTGTTGGAATTATAGCGTCAAAATATATTTTAAAAATGTATGGTCTCCTTTTTAATTGGGACTGTTTGTCGATTTGTTCGGGCGTTATATCAAAAAGTTCTCTGACAAATTCCAAATAGCTCTGTGTTGGTTCATCCATTCGGTTCCATGAATTCTCAACCATTTTGATCGATCCACTGACCATTTTGACAGAACCGATCTCAATCTGATTATTGTGCACAGCCCCATTGTGTTTCAATTGAGTGAAAAATGAATAAACAATGTAGGAGACGCTGTAGACGAGTTTTTTTGTGAAACTGCATTGTTTTTCGATCAAAACTTTATCAATCTTTTTTATCTCGTGTTTTTCAATCACTTTTTTGTGGATGATGTCTATTAGAACCCCGTTGACAATGTGTATTTTTTCGATTTGTGTGTATTTCTTGTTGGAACGCATTTTCGACTTTGTGTGTTCTGGGTCATTGTTGTACACATCCAACATTTTTCCGTAATTATCCAAATCAATCGTCTTTCCAAACACAATTTGAAAACTTTTGTCCGAAGAATCAAAACATCCCAACGAATAAGCGAGGTTTCGAGTTCCAATGTCAAAAGTGAGTTTATAAAATTTCATTTTTTTTGTTTGGTTTGAAAAAAAGTAATATATATGTTTGTTTCAATGTGGTTTTTATTGTTTTGTTTTTCTCCGTAAATTAAAAAAAAGGACAGCATCATTTAGTAGTAATACATGTTTCTATGTGATTTCACACATTTTCTCAAATCCACATCAGGGTGCGATTGTTCACAGTGCGCTTGTAATTGCTCGTCGTTCATTTGGTTCTGATGGTACTCGTCGTGACCATAATGGTGTCTCATTCGTCTGTTATTCATTTTTGATTTGATCAATGAGTACAACAGGCAATAGAAAACCCATACTATTAGAGCAGCAACTGCACCTACTACAAACAGAATTAACGTTCTTGCAACCAGATTCTTGTCTTTTTCAAAGAAAAATCCCAACTTGCTATGATCCAACAATTGAGCAGCAACCATTCCTATAGCTCCACCGGTCAATACAATAGGAGCGAAGCTTACGATTCCGTTTATGACAGAGTTCATTTTTAGAGTTTGTTTTTGTAGATTTTTGTTTTGAAATGTACTTTTTCCAATCAGAAAGTCAGTGTTTTTTTGGTCGGACAACAAATGTTTGTTTATAGTAATTTTGATCGAATGATTTTTTTATTATACATTCCAACAAAAAAATTGCCAATGTACAAAAATTGCTTCAATCAAATTCATTTTCAAAACGGAAACACCAAAATAATGATTATGGATCGGTACTTTCAAGCCACAACTCACAAAACAATAAACATGTACCAATATCCCAAAGTATGCGTTTCTTCGAAGGAGCACTATTGTAAAAATTCTAGTGGAATAGAACTTAAGATCACATGGGGGTGTGATGGTTCAAATGTATTTTTTGGAACGAATCAATCTGAACTCCAATGTTTCATCAACAACAAAAACAACAATAATCACATCATGCAGATATTAGAAAACACAAACAGTGTATTTCATTTCAAAATAAGTCATGTGCGTTCCGAATCAATTATAAAACGAATCGAAATAAATCAAGCAGATGGTTCAAACAATTATGCATTTGAATTGCCATTTATTTTGGTGTGCAAGACAATTCATGCATGGTACAAAAGCAATGGGTCGTCTATTAAATTTTCTCATTCGAAGGACATACATTCGAATCCATATTGTATACTGGTCAAGCACAAGAACAAAAAGTACATTCATTTTCCGAGAGACTCAGTGATGCTGTTTTTTTGAAAAACACAACGCCTCTTCATTTTTCAATCTCGTGTGGTTTTCATGAAACAAAAATGTGTTCTCTTTCATTTATTGGTATTATTGTGAAATGAATTCAGGGCACATTGTGATTGTATAGAGAAATGTAGTTGTTCATACATTTTGTGTTTCAGTATAATAAAAAAATCAATCGATCAAAATAAAAAATATAAACATAAACACAATTTTTTTTATTTTTTCAAATCAAACCAATAGTATTGAATATCTTTCACAAATAAAAAAAAGACAAACAAAATGGCAGAAAAAGTACAAAATCCCTTACTGAGAGCAGACGGAGAAAGAAAAGAAGATAAAAAATTTGGAGATAATCTTCTAAAATCATTCTCTTACGGAGGAAAATATCAAAGAGATGGTGCACAGAAACCAGAAAATAGAGCAAACGCGTTGGGTGCATCGCATCCCGATAAAAATTTAACATCGTACGATGCTTCAAAAAGTTTTATCGATGAAAATCCTCAAAAATTGCACATGTACAACACGTTGACTTCTGACATTTATAGGGGTGTGAGAAACAACCTTGACATATTTTGTGACAAGGAAACCGATCCAAAATTGCTCACACACATCAAAAATTTGAGAGACGAAAACAAGTATCTGAGAGAAAAAGTTCAATCATTGTCCTCGGGAGAAGCAGACGGAAATGACAATGCAGAACAATACGAAAATCTAATTCGATCATTAAAAAAGAATATTGAACGTTTGAATGAAAAATTAAAAGAATCTGGTAAAATGATTGATTATTACAGAAAGTATAGTCAAAATTGCATAGACGGAGCATACAATCAAGTCATGCTTGATACTGTATCAAAACAAGTGATCGACTGCACAACTGCACATTCAGATCTAATACGAACAATGAGTGTGTTGTATGAGAACGCACAAAAGATGCATCTTTTCATTTATTTGCTGAAAGATGCACAAGATTGTGGAGACATTACTATCCAACACAATGATAACACAGAATCGGCTGAACCATTCAAGTTTGATACTGAGTTCGACAAAATAAAATACATGTTTGAAAATGGATCATTCACAACAGAAGAATAAGAAAAAATAAAAGCATTGGTTTTTTTCTAAAAATTCATTTTTTTTTTATTTTTCAAATTGTTTTCTTATAATTCTTCGTCTTCTGCCGCCTTCACCTCTTTTTGCTTTTCCTCTTTTTCTTCTCCGTCGAAACTCTTAAAGTAATCCTGTCTTTTTTTCGAGTCCAATTCATTGTAAATGTCATATGCGTTTACTCGATCTTTTGATGTTTGGTTAGTTGGAGGAGCAAACATCATTGGTTGTGGAGCAAAGTACATTGGCTGATTTTGGTACATTTGACCATTGTTCTTTGCATTTGCTTGCATGTTTTGTTGTTGTTGTTGTTGAGGATTGTAATACATCATTTGTGGAGCAGGAGCAAACTGTTGATAATTGACAGGAACGTTGTTCTGTTGCATGATCGGCTGTGGTTGCATCAATTGGTTGTTGGTGTTGTTGTACAGGAATCGTTTTCTGTTTTGAGGCAAATCGATTTTTACGGTCTTGTTACTCGATGTGACAACTTTCTTTGTACTGTTGAGATGTTTCATTCTATAGTATATGCACAATACTAATTCATCGAATATACTCTTGGAATTTCTTTTTCTGTCTGAAAATTGACAACTTCTTCTGTAGACTCTGTTGGTGAACAGTTTCATAGCTTCATTCTTATTGGTCATCAAACCATCGAACAAAAACAAATTCAAATGATCTTCCCCCATAACATCAACCAATAACTTGTCTTTTGGCTTGTACAATTTGTTCAGTGTTTCCACAATGGTCATGTAATTTGTTCTGTTTTGGTAATCCTCTGGTTTTCCAAACAGCTTATGTAAGAATATTCTCAAACGAATCATTTTGTGATTCATTTTCAAGTTGGGAAGCGAGAACGCAGTGGTAAATACGCACTTTATGTCGTTTTGTTCGAAAAATGTATTCAACATTGTTCCTTGAGCTATCAAATGCCTATCCGCATAAGGAATGACAATGTGCACGTAGCATCCCTTGTTGTTTGCTGCCCATTTTTTCAAAATGTCACTTTTTTGTTCTTCTGTTAATGATTTGTCATCGGTTGTTCTAAGCTTTTCGAGCCCTTCATAATTTCTTAAATTTATTTGTTTATCTATTTTATATCCATCCTCTATAAGTTCATCTATTTTTTTGACCTCTTCGTCACTTTTTTTCTGGAGAAACTCTTCCCTGTTTATTTTTCTCGCTATCTTTGATTTGTCATTTGAGAGAAGACTGTTTGTGAATTGTTCGAGTATGGTGCTTCCTTCTTCGGCATTTTTTTTTTTAATGAGGTTGGAAATGATATTTTTTTGAGTTGCCATTTTTTTTTAGAGTTGTGCGTTTTTGGATGTGTATGTTGAAATTGTGATTTGGTGATTTTTTTTGTTTGCACACTAACAAGTTGACAACTTTTTTTTTAATTTTTATATTAAACATCCGAAAAAATTGGAAAAAAACAACGCAACAACCAAATAATCATTCTCCTATTTCACAGAACTCTACTTTTACTTTTTCAAAAATGACAAAAAACCCTTTTGCAAATATTCCATTGACAGTCGAATCAAAAACAATCCCAGTCAGAATACCAGACGAACGATCACAAAACACACAACCGAAAAATAAACCCAAAAAAATAAACCTTGACTCCATTTTTTCAAAAAAACAAAAACAATCATCATTACAACAGGAAAACACACCATGTATAAGATTCACGCCCCTGGAAAACATTAAAACACAAAAATCCCCGCCATTCGATTTTAAATACGATCGATCTTCTATAGAGCCAAACAACACGGGGAACACACTGTTTAAAAGGTCTGATTTGGTTTATGAAGATTGGAATACGGAACAAGACGACAACGAGAGCATATTGTCTGATGAAGATCAATCCGATCCGACGTGTTGGTCTGACCAATCATCGGACGGGAGTTTCATAACAGATGATGATGATGATGATTCTTATCAAAGTGATTTGAGTGTTTGAAATCGTTGACAATTGAGAATGTTCCAATATTATTTTTTTTTCATTTGAAAAAACAATTTTTTTCTTTGCTATTGATGTATAAAAAAACAATAAAAACACCGAAAAGAAAACGCTTTCACAACAAAACGAACTTTTTATTTTTATCAAAAAAAAATGAGCACCTCTTTGAAACTGATCACGTTGAATCAACTTGTTTCTTTTTTTGACGGAGAACAAAACTCGGACATTGCATCTACACTTTCCATATGCCAAACCACCGTCGAAACAATATGGGCTCAAATTCAAAGAGACATGTTTCACCACGAATACAAACAACTGCTCAAACAAACAAACACAAACGTCGAACGAATAACTCTGAAAAATAGAATTGAAACGATGCAAGATCACCAAACATACATTAAAATAAAAGTAGGTGCAATGTGATTTTATGTTTTTTTAGATTGTTTGAAAATTGATTGATTTTTTTTTCGGATTCTTTAGAAAACATATGGCGCATGCATGGATTTCATTCAACACACGAGACACCATGAAAATGTAAAACGAGCGATCGAATACCACAAAAAAAAGATATTTAAAATTTGTACGGGATGTTCATGTGAGTGTTTGAAACATAATGTGTCATTGTTCGATGCATCTGATTTTTCAAACAAAAGTGACTCTGAAAAGATTCAACAAATGGAATTCTACTTGTTTCTAGTTGATTCAATCATTTTTTGCATGGAACAAAACAAGAAAAAGGCATTGAAAAGATTGATTCATTTGTATTATGATCGATTGCAGATCAATGATATATGCATATACATTCAGGACAAACAGAAGGAATCTGCGTTTTGTGTTTCACTGTGTACAAAAATTGAAAAAATATTCAAGCATGCATCGTCCGAAAAGATATCCTTTTGCCCAAGGCACAACAATATGAACCAAACACTGATCGATCTACTTGTTTGTTTGACTTGCGTTCATTCACAGACATACGAAAATATGACTCGAGGCAATTGCAAAGACAAAAACAAATATTTGCGTTCCCACTTTGAAACCATATTCTGTTTGATGCACAAAATGAAACATGATCAACGCGAACAAGAAAAATTCACCTACAAATTGAAATGCATCATGAAATCGTATTTAGAATGGATATTTCAAAATATGGCACACTTCAAGAAAACGTTGTTTTTTGAGAACGGGATTTTGAGCACCATTCAAAACAAGCCTCACGAAAAAAATGACCATCAAACTGTGTTATATTTGTGGTTGTTTGTTTCTCTATGGGAACATCCATTGAATACACCTGGTAAATTTAGAAAATCTTCATTCAAAAATACAAGTATGATCAAAATATCAGAAAACATAAAAATTCTGAACCAAATCATGGGATGCCACGATTATGACAACATCATTGAAAAGTGCAATGTAGAAGATTATATTGACTCATGCGTTCATTTCATAAAACACACAAGAGACATCCAACCAAAAAACATCGAAACGATCAAACAGATGATTGATTTTTTGCACAAGTGGAACGACTTATCCAAACTCAAACTCAACGCGATTGTGTTAAAAACACAAAACAGATGCTACTCGATATCTTCTGCGATATCGCGAATGCCGATCAGTGAACAAAGGAACATAATGGAACATGTACGCAAGTCCATATCTGAAAAAATAACAAAGCGTCAAAATGGAACCATGAAATCCAACTCCTTTTTCTCAAGAAGAAAAATAAGCACCAGTGATTTGTGCAACTCTCAAAACAAGTTCAATATCACTCCAGAAACAGAAGTAAAAAACGAACACACTGTCAAGAAATACATTGTTTCGAATGAACAAACAGAAGACCTCGCGATCGATAAGAATTTATTTGTGATGGAGCTTGCAACATATATAATAGGAAGTCGGATCAAACAAATCAAAACAATGTGCAGAAATCAAAAAAACATTGAAGAAAATCCTCTTTTTGATATAAAATTTTTGATTGCTGAGTGTACATGTAAAACTGAAATGTTTTCAATCGAATAAAAACAAATTTAATCATCGTGAACCAATGGACAATTCTTGACTACTGCTGCTATCGCTTGACTTTTCAACCAATGATGAATACGAAGGTATGAAACATTTGTGTAATTTGGTGACGCTGAAAAAAAGCACGAGTGCCAAAATAATCGATATCAAAAGAGATATGGCATATAGCACAAAAATCATTTTTTTTTTAATTTCTTTTTTCATTTTTTTTATTCAATTGTAATTGGAATATAAATTTTCTTTGGTTGTTTTTTTATTTTGAAAAGTTTTAAAATATAACATTATTTTAGTTGAAACAAATTGAATCGTATAGTTTCCTGCAAACTTGAGGTGTCCTACTTTGTGAACATTGTGTGATGTATTCTCTCAGATTTATTGGATCACAGAAGAAATCGAGTTGCGTCTCGTTTGTAGCTTGTTTGATCGAATCTATGACTCCGTTGACAATGTCCAGCGTAGTTTGATCTGGGTTAGGAACACTATTGATGACTTCCGGTAATAATAATTTTTCCAATGAATTGTTGAATGCATCAAAAATGGGAGCAATAGGATTGTTTCTCGATGTTATGAAAATAACGCCAGGCGGACTTCTCAATATGGGAGATGCTATTTTGGCAAACGCAAAAAGTATGTGTGCTGGAGCAGTCGAACCTTCTATCACACCTTTGATGGTTTGTACTAATCTCGCATTGGCCTGAGCAAATTCCCCGAGAGCCAACACATTATCAATGAGACCTTTTAGTGCAAGCCTGGCAGTTCCTGTTACTGGACTTTTCACTACTCTAACAACATCCTGTACTGCATTTCCGAATTTTTCAATCACTTCCTGTGGCAATGTTTCAACGAGTTCCGAAATAATATCTCCCACATCTCCTAACGAGAACAATCTCTTCTTTCCGTCGTTCATTCCAAATCGTTTCATTAATTCAGAATCATCGTATTTTTCCAAATCTTTGGAACGATTGTTTTGGATTTGAGGATCGAACATGCTTGATATTTTAGTACAAGTTCTTTTGTTCTCCTCAAATTTGTTTGATTGTTTTTTATACCGCTGTGATTGGGAAAACTCATTTTCTTGTGATCCGAGACTGAATAGGGGAGTGCATCGTTTTTTTTGTGCGCTGTCGTTTCTCTTTCTGAGTTGGGAATTTTGTTTTTCAGTGCAAACTTCGGTGAGTCTTGGTACAAATTCTTTATAAATATTGTTGTTTGAAAATTTGTCCACTTGAACTATTGTTCTTATTTGATTGAACCCGTCTCTCACAAATATATTGTCTACACTTAATTCTGTTATGTTGTTTGTGCGAATGTCTTCGAGATAGGGTAAATTGAACGTGACATTGATTAATGTTTGGCACGTGGACTCTATAGTGACGTACATTAAAATGGTGACATATGGTGTGTATACAGTTGGATCCATGAGTTCCGCGCTTATGAAACTCAAATTAGACGGGCATTGGCCCAGTCTATAATCGCCTATAACAACACTCGACACATCGAACTGACACAATAATTCAGACTCTTCTGTGGGACTAACAAATTGTTGTTCTTGTTGTTCTGGTATCAATCCGTAGAGTTCTTCGACTCTCTGGGGTTGATTGAACAACAAAGAAACCAATTCATTTTTTGAGACGGGATTTGTAGTGGGAGTGTTTTGTCTCACTATTATGTAGTTGTAAGCTAAAACGAACGCGATAATCAGAATGAAAGCTCGTGTGAGTTCTGAAAAATGGCTCAATAAGTTTTTCATTATATTGCACATGTTGTTGTTTATTTTTAATTTGAAGAATAAATTATTTTTTTATTGACTCATGGAATTAGTATTTTTTCAATAAAAAAAAGACATGTTTTTTTATTTTTCATTTTCGAACTATTTTGAAAAACAAATTCGATCGTTTGAAACATTGATGTTGTTGTAATTAAGCACATATTCTCGAATACAGAGACCTACAATTTGTTGACGATTGACTTTTCGTACACAAATTCAGGAAGAGTTGAAAGTTTGACCTCAAACAAAATACTTCGAGTTGTTCTGGTGTTAATTGCAATTGTATGTAGGATATTGTCTCATCGACGTATTCGGTTACTAATTCATCTTTCTGTGGATTTGAATCTATGACTGGAGGGTACACGATTTTTTCCAATATTTCCCCAAAGGCATCAACTATCGGAGCTATCGGATTATTGTCTCTATTGATGGCAAAAATAGGAGAAAACCCTGTGATTATAGGTTCAGCTGTCTTGAAGAATCCATATATGATAGTGGCTGGCGCTTGAGAACCTTCTATAACTCGTATTAATATTTGTACGAGTTTGACTGTGGCAATTCCTGTTCTAGTAGCAGCAACCATAATACCAACAACATATTTTACAGCCAATACGGGAAATCCCACATACGGAGCAATTCCCAATGTTAGTAGATCGACTGCCAGTTCAGCTGTATTTCCAAGAACTTGTCCAGGTACTTTCTTTAAAATCCCAGCAATATCTGAAATGTCTATTCTCTTATTTGAATGATCATTGTAACGCATGCTCAAATTCTTTTTGAATCGAGATGATCTGTCGGTGCACTCTTGCTGAACGAACGGAACATAACTTCTAAAAAGTTGATTGTTACTGAATCTGTTGAACGAGTACGCGAAAGATTTTAAATTGAAACCTGGAAGAAGTTGAACAAAATCAATTGTGAACAATTTGAAATCTAAACCTTGTATAGGTAATGTTATGTTCACCGAGGCGTAGCACGATGAGTATATGCTTAATTGAAAATTGATACTGATGGTTATGTTACTAACTTCCAATCCTTTGAAATCAGGATCAAATGATGTTTCGTTTGAAGGACAAAAAGAAAAGAAATAATCTTCCACAACTGTTTCTGTTATGTTTAATTGACAGTATTCGAGTTTTCGGGGATCGTCGAAAAGGGGAAACTGTTCAGGAAATTCTATTCCGTCGGACGGGACAGACAATGAACTGAAATCCTGATCCGACTGATCCACAATGATAGAAACAATGGACGTATAATCAACTTGTTTGGATGTATTGCGTTTCGGATTGCATTCACAAAATACAATAATAAAGAGGGAAACGATGATGAAAAAGTATTGAAGTACTTTTGATTTTGCGATTCGGTGTGGGTGCATTTGAATTTGTGAGTGTTTTTTAGTTTGTTTTTG
>Ga0100391_1000844_pt1 | contig 34962 bp, 39 predicted proteins | sample CryGeymeta201515_FD_81541 | JGI IMG/M metagenome (GOLD analysis project Ga0100391, IMG submission 81541) | Groundwater microbial communities from Crystal Geyser aquifers in Utah, USA - Crystal Geyser metaG 2015-15 | ecosystem: Environmental > Aquatic > Deep subsurface > Groundwater | place: USA... | reverse complement strand
GCGAAGCGGTCCAGCGCACCGGATCGTCCACACCATGCCCTCGACCAGCAGGACGGCACCGTTTCGGCCCGGGGAACGAAGCCGGGGGTGCAGATGTCCTGTCCGGCTGCGGCGGTGGGGACGAGCAGGGCCGCAAGCGACATGCGCAATGTCGGGATCTCCGTCGCTCGGGTGGATGCGGCGTCGATATCACCAAACCGACGCGGCGCGATCAGGACTCGTCTGGCATCGCGGCGGGACGGTCGAGCGGGTCGCCGGGAAATTCATGGGCCAGAAAGGCCTCGAACGCGTCGAGGTTGACCGGCTCGAACTGCCCGAAACCCTGCATCCAGACAGATGCCGCCTTCATGGCGTCCGGCTCCAGCTTGCACCATTTCACGCGACCGCGCCGTTCCTGCGTGATGAGGCCGGCGGCCGTCAGCACGGCGAGGTGTTTCGAGATCGCGGCAAGCGACATCGCGAAAGGCTCGGCCACATCGGTCACGGCCATGTCATCCTCCAGCAGCATCTGCAAGATGGCGCGCCGGGTTGGGTCAGCGAGGGCGGAGAACGTGGCGTCGAGGGTCAGGGCCATGTCGCGATTAGGCGTGATCAGGTGCGATCGTCAACCAGTTGGTTGAATATAGCAAAGTGTCCGCGCATGGGCGTTTGAGTGTCGCACGGAAGTAATAATGAGCGTTATCAGATGCTTATCTGGTTCGATCGTGCGTTGACTCGGCGCGGATCGCCGCCTAGGTTCGCGCATCCTTCCTGAGGGGGTGGTGTGGCCATGGCCCAAAGCGACGAAGACCGCATGGCCGCGTTGGAAGCGCGGATCGCATCGGCCAAGTCGCGGGCCAATCCGACCCGGTCCCAGGCGGAGGAACACCATTCCCAAGCCCAGATGGCGTGGCGGATGGTGATCGAGTTGGTGGCCGGTTTGGGCATCGGTTTCGGGATAGGCTACGGGCTGGACCGGGCGTTCGGCACCACACCGTGGCTGATGGTCGTGTTTGTGATCCTGGGCTTCATCGCGGGGGTCAAGACGATGATCCGGTCCGCGAACGAGATGCAGAATGACGCGCTGAAGCGCGAGACGACGTTGGCGCGCGGCGAGACCGCGAAGAAGATGGGGACGCAGGATGGCGACTGAAAGCACCACTACAGACTCCAAGTCCGGCCCGGGCCGCGTTGTGGCATATGTCCTGATCGGCCTGGCCGTTCTTGCCTTCATCGCGGCGTTCCTGGACGATTACGCAGGCGGACTTGCGATCCACCCGATGGACCAGTTCGAAATCTCGCCGCTGTTCGGCGATGGCGCGGTCGGGATCTTCACGATCACCAACGCGACCCTGTGGATGGCGCTGTCCGTCCTGTCGGTTCTGGCGCTGATGGTGTTCGGAACGCGCGGACGCAATGTGATCCCGTCGCGCGGACAGTCGATGGCGGAACTGGCTTATGGCTTCGTGCGCCAGATGGTCGAGGATGTGGCCGGCAAGGACGCGCTACCCTATTTTCCCTACATCTTCACTCTGTTTCTCTACATCCTCTTCGCCAACTTCCTGGGCCTGATCCCCACGAGCTTCACCACCACATCGCACATCGCCGTCACGGCGATCCTTGCGATGGCGGTATTCCTGACAGTCACGATCCTTGGCTTTGTGAAAAATGGCGCCGGGTTCCTGAGCCTGTTCTGGGTGGCCTCCGCGCCGCTGGCGCTGCGCCCGATCCTCGCCGTCATCGAGTTGATTTCGTATTTCGTGCGCCCGGTCAGCCATTCCATTCGTCTGGCGGGCAATGTCATGGCGGGCCACGCGGTGCTTAAAGTGTTCGCGGGCTTCGCGGGCGCGCTTGGCCTTGCGGGGATCGCGCCGATCGTCGGCATCGTCGCCATCTATGGGCTAGAGGTGCTGGTTGCCGCGATCCAGGCCTACGTATTCACGATCCTCACCTGCGTCTATCTGAAAGACGCATTGCATCCGCATCACTAATTCGGTTCGGGCGTGCTGCCCGACCGGGACAAACTTCCAACCGTAAGGAGATACATCATGGAAGGCGATATCGCACAAATGGGTCAATTCATCGGTGCCGGCCTGGCCGCCATCGGTTCCGGCGCCGCCGCTATCGGTGTGGGCCATGTGGCTGGCAACTTCCTTGCCGGCGCCCTGCGCAACCCCTCTGCGGCTGCCGGTCAGACCGCAACCCTCTTCATCGGCATCGCCTTTGCCGAGGCTCTGGGCATTTTCGCCTTCCTCGTTGCGCTGCTGCTGATGTTCGCGGTCTAAGCACACCGCCAGCTCCTTACGGTTGGCGCGCTCGCCCTGCGATGACGGGCGCGCCTTCGTAGTCAAAAGTCACCCCGGTTGGAGGACACAATGGCCGACGAAGCCACAACTGCCGCAGATGCCGCTCATGGGGCTGCCGATGCTGCCCATGCGGGCGGTCCGGGGATGCCGCAACTCGATTTCTCGACGTTTCCGAACCAGATCTTCTGGCTTGTTCTGACACTGCTGGCGATCTATTTCGTGCTCGCCAAGATTGCGCTGCCCCGCATTTCGGCCGTGATCGCGGAACGTCAGGGCGCGCTGACCAACGATCTGGCTGCGGCCGAAGATTTCAAGCGCCAGGCTGCCGATGCCGAAGAGGCGTATAACACCGCGCTGGCCAATGCCCGCGCCGAAGCGCAGCGCATCAACCAGGAAACCAAGGAAGAGATCAAGGCGCAATTGCAAGTCGAGATCGACCGTGCCGATGCGCAGATCGCCGCGCGTGCCTCGGAAGGCGAGGCCCGCATCGCGGAGATCGAGGCCAGCGCGCTGGCCACCGCCGAGGAAGTCGCCCGCGACGTCGCCGCCGAGATCATTCGAGTCCTCTCGCCGGGACAGGATATCAACGCCGACGCGGTGGCCTCCGCTGTCGCCGCCCGTGTGAGGGGTTAGGATCATGCGCTACATGCTTGCCCTGATGCTGTTCGCCACGCCCGCCTTCGCCGCAGGCGAAGAAGGCTATGACGCCCCCCATGGTCTGTTCGATCCGTCCCTTGGCAACACCGATTTCGTGGTCCTGATCGGGTTCCTGCTGTTCCTTGCGATCCTGTTCTACTTCGGCGTTCCCGCCATGTTGGGCCGGATGCTGGATCAGCGCGCGGAAGGCATCCGCGCCGAGTTGGACGAGGCCCGCGCCCTGCGCGAGGAGGCACAGACGCTTCTGGCCTCCTACGAGCGCCGCGCGCGTGAAGTGGAAGAACAATCGTCCCGCATCGTGGCCGAGGCCCGCGCCAGTGCCGAAGAAGCCGCCGAGTTGGCGAAAGCCGACATCGCGCGGTCGATAACGCGCCGTCTTGCCGCTGCCGAAGACCAGATCGCCAGCGCCGAAGCCAAGGCGAGCCGCGCCGTACGCGACCGCGCAGCGTCGGTCGCTGTCGCCGTCGCCGCCGAAATCATCGCGGGCCAGACCAGCGCTGCCGATCAGAACAAGATGATCGACGAGGCCATCGACGAGGTTGGCCAGCGACTGCACTGACGCCGACGCGCCCGAGACAAGGTGAGTCAGTGAGTCATACGGCCCGAGATTGGACCGGCCCCGCTGGACCGGCGGGGCCTTTTCAGTTCACGGCCCAAGGCGCTGTTACGGCAAGGTCGCCTTCTAGCGCCCGAAATCCTCGAGCGCCCGGAAATCCATCTGCTCCAGATGCGCGATCATCGCATCGGTATCCGATCCGTTCGCCTGGATCAGGATGCGGCCGCCGATCAGCCCCGACAACTCGCCGTCGGAGTTCATGAAATTCTCGCGGTTGATCCTCTCCAACTGGCCCATGGACCCCATCAGCGCCGCATTGCCAAGGATCGCGCCCATGGAAGCGACCATCGGATTGTCTGCCATCAGCGTGATCGTGAAGCGTCCGCCGGGGCCGGTATAGCTGGCCTCGGCAGCCGTGCCGCCGCCCATGAAGCCAAGCGATGCATTGGCCGCAGAGCTGACCTCTCGCTGCCAGCCGGCCAAGGGTTCGGGCAGGAAATCGGTCAAGCCCTCGGCCTGAAGCGCGTTCAGAAGCTGGGTCGCATAGGCGACCTCACCCAATGCATCGGGGATGTCCCCGGCCTCGTAGGCGGCAATGGCGGCCGTGAGAGCATCGGTGATGGTGTCGGCGGCGGCTGGCAGGGGAAGGATGAGCAGGGCGGCAAGAATGGCGGGGCGCATGGTGTCGAACTCCTTTTGTGGCCTGGGAACAGTGTATGCCGCGCCCATCCTCTTGGGAAGGTCAGGGCACCAGCGGCGGCCCCACATTGTTTCAGCGATGGAGCATGTGGTAGGTCGGCTTGGCGTCATGGGGGGCGGGCGTCGCCGCATGGACACCGCGCGCGATGGCGCGACTGAGGCAAAGGGCGGCGGCATGGCCCAGAAGCAAAGACTCGGCCTCAGATGCCACCTGCACCGCGCCGGTCGCGGCTGCGAAGACGAGGTCTCCGTCCATCGGGGTGTGGCTGGGATAGATCGCGCGGGCCATTCCGTCATGAGCCGCGATGGCCATGCGGGTCGCCTGCGCCTGCGTCAGCGCGGCATCCGTGGCGACGATGGCAATGGTGGTGTTCTGTGCCCCGCCCTTGACCGGCGGGATCGCCTGCGGATCGAAGGACGATGCCGTGCCATGGCCGCCGAATTCGGCCTCCATCTCGAACGGTGCGGCCCAGAAATGCCTGGTATCGCCAACGGTCACCCGCCCCAGCGCATTCACCGCGACCAGAGCGCCCACCGTATGTTCCCCGATCCGGATGGAGGCAGATCCAAGCCCGCCCTTGAGGTCCGCGATCAGCGCACCGGTTCCAGCGCCATGGCTGCCAAGCGCGAAAGTGTCGGAAGCCCCTGTAAGGGCCTCGCGTCCCAACGCGTTATAGGGGTTCGCCGTCCATTCCTTGTCGCCTCCGTTGATGAGATCGAACAGGATCGCAGCCGGAACGATCGGCACCGTCTGGTCGCCGACCGCAAATCCTCGGCCTTGCGCGCGCAGCGCGTCCGCCACGCCGGACGCAGCGTCGAGGCCGAAGGCCGATCCCCCCGCGAGCACGAAGGCGTCGGCTTGCTGCACTGTCTTGTCGGGAGCGAGCAGGTCCGTCTCCCGCGTGCCGGGGGCGCCGCCCATGACATGCACAGCGGCGGTGAACGGCCTGTCGCCGACCAGAACCGTCACGCCAGTCTTGATATGGTCGTTCTGCGCATTGCCGACCTTTAGCCCTGCGACATCGGTGATGAGGTTCCGGGACCCGGGCGTCATCATGGTGCGGCGCTCAAATGCGGAACGGTTCCGCGAAAGGTTCCGAGGGGCGCGAGCCGCCTGGTCCGGGCAAGGGGGCAACTGAGGCCGGGAAAGGCGGCGGGCAGGATGAGGACAAGCGTGTTCGCGCTGGCGGCTTCGAGGGTGGCGCAAGTCGGCGGGTCGAAATGGGCCGCGAGGCGGAGCGCTCGCTTCGACTGGATCACCTGCACATGGTCAAGATCAAGGTCCGGTGCGGCGTCCAGAAGATGCGCAAAGACCAGCGGCTGGCTGGCGAAATCGCCTTTGAAGACGGCGATGTCGGCGGGCAGATCGTGGCGGGTATAGGGGCTGCCGGTCATGGTGCCATCGCAGGCGGGGGCGGAACATCGCCCGCGACGCGCCGGACACCCGCACGGTAGCCTTGCCCGTAGCCCGAGGCTTCGCGCCCGGGTGAGGTTTCAAGGGTCGCCATCGGAACGCCGCAGTCTGAAGCTCGCTGTGGCACCGGGAATTGCCTCAAATACAGCGCCCCCCGTCCACTTCCAGCGCTACGCCGGTTATCATGGAGGCCGCGTCCGAGCACAGGAAAGCGGCCGCCTCACCCATATCCTGCGGCTGGCTGAAGCGGCCGAGCGGGATCGTGGCAAGGAACTTGGCGCGCATCTCGGGAGTATCCTCGCCCATGAAACTTGCCAGCAGCGGCGTTTCGCCCGCCACAGGGCAAAGCGCGTTGACGCGGATACCTGCGGACGCAAGTTCCACCGCCATGGTCTTCGTCGCCGTGATCATCCAACCCTTGGAGGCGTTATACCAGTTGAGCTGCGGCCGCGGGGACAGGCCCGCAGTGGACGCGATGTTCAAGATCGCGCCGGTTCCGGCCGCCTTCATGTGCGGCACGATCTCGCGCGCTGTCAGGTAGACGGACTTGGCATTGACGGCAAGGACGCGGTCGAATTCATCTTCGCTGACATCCTCGAGATTTCCCTTGCGATGCGTTATGCCAGCATTGTTCACAAGGATGTCGATGCGGCCCCATTGAGTCATGGCAGTCTGCGCCATGTCGGCGACATCCGCGCCCTTGGACACATCGGTGCGGATCGCGGTTCCGCCGACCTCATCCGCGACGGCGATGGCGGCGGCTTCGTTCAGGTCGGCCACCAGAACGGAAGCGCCTTCGCGCGAGAACACCCGTGCAATGCCCGCACCAAAGCCGGACGCGGCGCCGGTCACGATGGCTGTCTTGCCTGCAAGGCGCATGGTTCAGGTCTCCGTTCGGGGGCGGCGCAGGTCGATCTGACGGGCGCGGCGCATGGGGAAGAACGCGGCAAGCGCACCGAGCGCCCCCGCGACATAGGTGGCATCGTGCATGAAGCCTGCTCGGATGAAATCGGACCGCGTGGGTCCGTCCCGGAACGTCAGGTATGGGTCGAGAAGGCCGGTATTGTCCGCAATCAGCCCGCCCAGAAGGCCCGCCAACGCGCCGAAGGTCGCCAGCACCACCACGAGGAATATCGCACCCAATCCCGCCGCCATATAGGTGCGAGCCGACGGCACGGTGAGCAGGCCGAAGGCGAATGCAGGCAGCCCCACGAGAACGCCCATCCACCAGCTTGCATAGATGCCGACCAGAGCTGCGCCGATCCGGTGGGGCAGCGCCTCGGCGATATCGAACTGGGGGAACTTGAACGCCGTGAAATAGCTTGGCCCGACCGTGTAGCTGAGTTGGTTGTGCAGCGCGCCGAAGATCGCCCCGGCCACGCCGGCCAGCAACAGGAGGACGAAGAAGGTGGGGAACTTGCCCATGCGGTATCGGGGGTCCTTGGTGGTTTTGGCAAGCCTAGCGGCGGTCGTGCGAGGCGTCCATGGAAAGCCTATCCGTGCCAGGCCGCAACCGTTTTCAGCGCGGTGAAGGCATACAGCGCCTCGAACCCCTTCTCGCGGCCGTGGCCGGAATGCCCGGTGCCGCCAAAGGGCAGTTCCACCCCACCTGCCGCGCCGTAATTGTTCAGGAACACCTGCCCCGCATGGAGCCGTTTGGCGAGCCTCATCTGCCGCCCGCCATCCGCCGACCAGACCGAGGCGACAAGCCCGTACTTGGTGCCATTGGCGATGCGGATTGCGTCATCTTCGTCATCGAACGGAATGAGGACCTGCACCGGGCCGAATATCTCGTCCTGCGCCAGCGGGTGGTCCGGGGGAATGTGGCCGATCAGGGTGGGCGCGATGTAGTTGCCGCCCCGTGGCAGGCCTGCGGGCAGAGGTGCCTGTGCAAGGATCTGGCCGGGCGTGGCCTTGGCCAAGAAGCTCTCGACGATGGATTTCTGCCGGGCCGAGACCAGCGGTCCGACATCGGCATCGTCCATCGCGGGCGCGACCTTCAGGGCGTTGATCGCGGAGGCGAGCCGAACTGCCAGCTGATCGTGGATTGAACGTTGCACAAGGATGCGCGATCCGGCGGAGCAGGTCTGGCCCGCGTTCTGGATGCCCGCGTTCACCAGAAACGGCAAAGCGCGGTCCAGATCGGCATCGGCAAAGACGAGTTGCGGAGACTTGCCGCCAAGCTCCAGCGTTACCGGCACGATGTTTTCGGCCGCCGCGATCTGGACATGGCGGCCCGTGGCGACGGAGCCGGTGAACGATAGATGGCGGATGCCCGGATTTGCGGTCAGCGCGGCCCCGGCTTCAAGCCCCAGCCCCGGCACGACGTTCAAGGCCCCCGGCGGAAACCCCGCCTGCCGGGCCAGATCGGCGAAGGCAAGGGCCGTCAGGCACGCCTCTTCCGCCGGTTTCAGGACGCAGGCATTGCCCGTGGCCAGCGCCGCTCCTATGGAGCGCCCGAGGATCTGCATCGGGTAGTTCCACGGGATGATATGGCCTGTCACCCCATGGGGTTCGCGCATCGTGTAGACCGTGAAGCCGGCTTGGAACGGGATCGTCTGGCCATGCAGCTTGTCTGCCGCCCCGCCGTAGAATTCGCAATACCGCGCCAGTGCGATCACATCGTTGCGCGCCTGGCGAAGCGGCTTGCCGACATCGCGGGCTTCCATCTCGGCCAGCGCATCGACGTGATCCAATACCAGCATGCCGAGACGGGACAGGATGCGGCCCCGTTCGAAGGCTGGCATCGCGCCCCACGCACCCGCTAGCGCGGTTTCGGCGGCGATGACCGCGGCAGCGATATCGGCCTTCCCCCCACGGGCGATCCGGGCGATTTCCACGCCGGTCGACGGGTCGATGACGGGCAGTGTCTCGTCGGTGGCGGAGGGGGACCACTGGCCACCGATGAACAGCAGCGCGGGATCAAACCACAGGGGAAGGTCGGTCATTGAATGAAGGCTCCGAAAGAGTTGGGCAGGCGCGGGGCGGCGGTCAGCAGGGCTTGCGTATAGGCATGGCGTGGGTTGGTGAAGACCGCTTCTGTGGCGCCGTCTTCCACGATGCGACCGGCCTGCATGACCAGCACCCGGTCGGTGATGGCACGCACGACGGTCAGATCATGGGAGATGAACAGGTAGCTGAGGCCAAGTTGGCCTTGCAATTCGGCCAGCAGGTCAAGGATCTGCGCCCGCACCGACACGTCCAGCGCGCTGACGGCCTCGTCAAGGACCAGCAGCCTCGGTCGGGTGATCAACGCGCGTGCGATCGCTATGCGCTGGCGCTGGCCTCCGGAAAACTCGTGCGGGTATTTCAGGGCATCATCGGGCGACAGGCGCACGGCGTGAAGCGCTTCTGCGATGGCGGTATCGCGGGGCGGTGGCGTATCGAGCAGGTGGAATGGCTCGGTCAGGATGCGGTCGACGCGCCAGCGCGGGTTGAAGCTTCCATAGGGATCCTGGAACACCACCTGCATGTCGGCTCGCACGGCACGCGGCATCGTCGGTGAGACGGGATGGCCATTAAGCGTGATGCTGCCCGCGCTGAGCGGATCAAGACCAAGGATGGCGCGGGTGAGGGTGGATTTGCCGCAGCCGCTTTCCCCAACCAATCCAAGGCTTTCGCCGCGCCTGAGCATGAAGCTGACGCCATCGACGGCGCGGACCGGCGTGCCCCGAGCAAGTCCCTTGCGCGGGCTGGGATAGTGGCGGTGCACATCCTCAACGCGCAGGATTGCATCGGCGGTTTTCGAAGCGGCCCGGTCGGGCTGGTGGGCCGACGCGGCGAAGAGCGCGCGGGTATAGGGGTGGGCCCGATCGCGCAGCACCTGCGCCGTCTCGCCCTGTTCGACGATGGCGCCGCGCTGCATGACGGCGATGCGGTGCGCTATGTCCGACACCACGGCAAGGTCGTGGGTGATCAGCAACAGCGCCATGTTCTCTTCCGTCACAAGGTCTTTGAGCAGATCGAGGATCTGCGCTTGCGTCGTCACGTCAAGCGCGGTCGTCGGTTCGTCTGCGATCAGCAGGCGGGGATGCAGGGCGATGGCGGCGGCGATGCAAACGCGTTGCCGCTGGCCACCGCTCAGCTCGTGCGGATAGCGGTCCAGCGCGATGTGGCCAAGGCCGACGCGGTCCAACTGCGCCCGTGCGCGGCGCAGCGCTTCGACCCGGCCCGCGCGGCGGTGGATCAGCAGAGTCTCGGCCACCTGGTCACCGATGGTTTGCACCGGGTTCAGCGCCGTCATTGGTTCCTGAAAGATCATCGAGATGTCGTTGCCGCGCAGGCGTTGCAACTGCGCCTCGCGCAGGGCCAGCAGGTCGGTGCCATCCAGACTGGCATGGCCGGAAACCGCCGCCCCGCGTGGCAGTAGGCCCATCAGCGCGAGCGCGGTCATCGACTTGCCGGACCCGGACTCGCCCACCAGCCCGAAAATCTCGCCCTGCGCAATCTGCATCGACACTTCGCACAGGATCGGCATGCCGCGAATGGAGAGGTTCAGGCCATCTACCGCGATCATCCCCGCATCCTCCGCAGCCGGGGGTCCAGCGCATCGCGCAGCCCGTCGCCCATCAGGTTGAGGCCAAGGACAAGAACGACGATGGACAGGCCGGGCAGGATGGCCAGCCAGGGATAGGAATAGGTCAGCGTCTGGGCGTCCGACAGCATCTTGCCAAGCGATGCCGTGGGCGGCTGTGCGCCGAGGCCCACATAGCTGAGCGCCGCCTCGGCTAGGATCCCCAGCGAGAACTGGATCGTGGCCTGCACGATCAGCAGGTTGGCGATGTTGGGAAGGACATGCTCGGCACTGATCCGCGCGCGCGACTTGCCCGCCGTGCGGGCCGCAAGGATATAGTCCAGAGTCCAGATCGGCAGTGCGCCGCCGCGCGCGACACGGCGAAGACGGGGATGTTGAAGATGCCGATGGCAAGGATCGCGTTGGTCGCCGACGGCCCCCATATCGCGGTGATCAGGATGGCGATGACCAGGGAGGGAAAGGCGAAGATCATGTCGTTGCCGCGCATGATCACCTCGTCCAGCAGCGATCCGCGCAGGGCGGCGGCGGCAAGGCCAAGTGGCACGCCAAGCGCTACGCCGATGCCGATGGCCACCAGCGCCACGGCGATGGAGGTGCGTGTTCCTTCCATCAGCATCGACGCAATGTCGCGCCCGAACTGGTCGGTGCCCAGCAGATGCGCGCCGCTCCACGGCTGAAAGCGGTTGGACACGCTGAGCGAGGCGATGTCATAGGGCGTCCAGACAAGGCTCAGCACGGCCAACGCAGCAAAGAACAGCGTGATCAGCGCGCCAAGGATCAAGGTCGGAGGCAGGCGCATCATCTGCGGCGCAGCCTTGGATCGACGATGGCATAGGCGATGTCCACCGCGAAGGTCACGACGATGACCGCGAAGACCAGCAGCATGGTGACGCTTTCGACCACCACCAGATCGCGCTGGGTGATGCCGTTGAAGATCAACTGGCCGAGGCCGGGCAGGTAGAACACGTTCTCTATGATGATGGCACCTGCCAACAGGAAGCTGAATTGCAGGCCCAGAATCGTCAGCACGGGGATCAGCGCGTTGCGCAGGGCATGGCGGCGGATCGCCTGTCCGGGGTTGAGGCCCTTCGCTCGCGCCGTGCGGATATAGTCCTGGTCCAGCGTTTCGATCAGGGCCGAGCGCATCACCCGCGCCAGGATGGAAGCCTGCGGAAGTGCCAGCGCGATGGCCGGAAGGGTCAAGGATTTCAACGCCGAAAGCGGCGCATCCCACCCGGGAAACCCGCCCGAAGGGAACCACGGGCGCGCCACGGCAAAGGCCGCGACCAGCAACATCGCGAACCAGAAATTCGGCACGGCGATGCCCAGTTGCGTGACGCCGATCACCGCGAAATCACCCGCCCGTCCGCGCGCCGAGGCCGCGATCACGCCCGCCGGAATGGCGATGAGGGTCGACAGGGCCAGTGCCAGCAGGGCCAGCGGTAGCGACACCCAGATGCGGTCCGCCACAAGACCCGCCACGGGCACGCGATAGTTGTAGGAGGTGCCGAAATCACCTTTCAGCATGCCCGTGATCCAAGCGAAGTAGCGCACGCCCATCGATCCGCCCAGGTCCAACTCGGCACGCAGGTTGTCGATCGCTTCGGGCGTGGCGTTCAGCCCGAGCATGTAGGCGGCGGGATCGCCGGGGATGACCTCGATCACGACAAAGATCACGATGCTGGCCACGATCAGGGTCAACGTCAGGGACAGCGCGCGGGTGAGCAGGTAGCGGGTCATCTCACGTAGGTTAGGGTGCCGCCGCACATTGGGCCAGAGGCGACTTGATCGGTTCCCCCTGGCGCGTCATGGTTCAGCCGAATGTTCCGAAGAGCGCATGAAAAACCCCCACCGTGGAAACGGCGGGGGCATTGAAATAGGTTCGGCCCTTGAATGGCAGCGGGCCTGCTGTTGAAATTCAGTTTGCGGTCAGCGTTGCGCCCTCGGTTTCGATCCCGTCCGCGATCTCGCTGTCGATGACGTAGACAAGGCCTTCGCCGGCGTCTTCCTGCACGCCTTCGACGCCCAAGTCACCGTCGTCATTGCCAGCGGTGGCGACCCCGACCAGCACCAGTTGCAGGTTGCCCGAGTCTTCCTCTTCTCCGACGATCCCGACACCCCCGTTGCCGGTGGCCTCCACCGCCGTGAACACTGCGTAGACATGGCCGTCATCCGCCTCGCTCAGCTTGATGGCGTCGTCGGTGTTGCCGGTGGCGATCAAGCCGGTGAAGACCACATCGATATCGCCGGGGCCTTCCTCGTCGAAATCGTAGCCTTCGTCGAAATTTCCGCTCATCTCGCCGCCGGAGAAGGTGCCGAACAACGAACCGGTGCCGGCCTCGTCCACGTCGAAGCCGTCATCCACGTCGATAGCGAATTCGTATTCCTCGACCGAACCGTCATCGTAAAAATCAACCTGTCGTTCGAAGCACCTATCGTCGGGGCTTTCAACGACGAGGCCGGGAATTGCGTCAGCGGCCATTTCCCCTTCGTCGAATTCGCCTTCGGGCTCGGCAGGCATGTACCCGGCCAGCAGTTCCGGGTCGCAATAGGCACCGTTCCCTATGAAAACGCCACCGATCAACTCGATCGACACATCGCCATCCTGACCTTCGTCCAATTCGATCCCGTCCGCGCCCACGCCCTGCACAAGAACGTTCTGGCCCGTGAAGGTGATGTCGCCGTCGCCGCGTTCGTCAACACGCAATCCGTCGGCGTCGAAGCTTCCATTGCCGACGCCTTGGATGCGGACATTCGTCAGTTGCACATTGATTGAGGCGGGTGAGCCCTCGCCTGCGCCACCGCTGCCCCCGCCGCACTCATCTGCCAGAGTGCAATCAGACACATGGATGCCGTGGCCCGCAACATCCGCCACAGACACATTCGAAAGGATCAGGTCGATATCGCCCGCCGCATCGTCGGCCACGTCCAGAAAGATGCCCTTGCCCGCCGCGCCGTCGAGGTCCCCGCGCTCGGTGATGGAAAAACCGCCGGGGCCTTGAAAGCTGATCCCGTCTAGATGAAGCTCCTCTGTTCCGATGGCCGAGAACAGCGTGACATTTGCTTGCGAAGCGACCGTCAGGCCATTGCCGAAGATCGTCAGGGCGGAGGAGCCGGTATAGCCTAGACCCGTCTCGGTCGTCAGGGTTCCGCCGGTCTCGGTCACAAGGATCGTGGTGCGCTCGGGCGAGGCGGCGGCAGCGTCCAGAGCGGCCTGAAGCGAGCCATCCCCTGCGGGATCGAAATTCGTCACCAGCAGCGTTTCAGCCATGCCTGCCGTAGCACCCAGGCAGAGGGTCAAGGCAGCAGTGCCGCTCAGGCGGGTCAAAAGCATCATGTCAGTCATCCCAGTCAAGCGACGTGTCTTGGTCTTGCGGGGTAATAGTCCGGGCGCGTGACGGTTACATGACAATTCGCCGAGGGAGTGGGTCACGGCAGGCGGATCACGTAGTCCTTGCGGGTCGTCTCAAGCACTTCCCAGATGCCTGTGAAGCCGGGGCGGATGACGAAACTGTCGCCCGCCTGCACTGTCATCGGCCTGCCGCCATCTGGATGCAGGATCGAGGTGCCGAACAGGATACGGCAATATTCCCATTCGACGTAGGAAATCCGCCATGCGCCGGGGGTGGATTCCCAGATGCCAGCAAAAATCCCGTCGCGGTCCTCTTGACTCCATGTCCGGTGCACCGGATCGCCTGACACCACGCGATCTGGATCGGGGCGGGAGGTTTCGGGCTCTCCTTCGGGGACGATCGGGATGATGAGGTCCATGGCGTTGTCAGAGGCGACCTTTCGGCCGCCCCGTGTGTTGGTCACTCGGTCCAACGCACACCGGTCATGTCATTGGCCTGCGTCGGGGCATTGGCCCAGAGGCCTTCGATATTGGCGTTCGCCACGCCGGTCTTGGCCAGTTGGAACAGGTAGGCGTTCACGTAATCGTCGGCGATCATGCGCTGCGCTTCCTGGTTGATCCGGGTGCGTTCGGCCGGGTCAGTCGTTACCGAAAGCTCCTCCATCAGGGCCTGGAAATCCGGATTGTCATACTGGAAATAATATTCGGGCCGGGCATAGATGTTGATGTCCGCAGGTTCCGTATGGCTGACGATGGTCAGGTCGAAATCGTAGCCCCTGAACACCTGTTCCAGCCATTGCGACCATTCGAGGTTGGTGATCTCGGTCGCGATTCCCACATCGCGCAACTGGCTGGCGATGATTTCCCCACCGCGCCGCGCATAGGACGGCGGCGGTAACATCATGCGCAGGGACAGGTTTTCCACCCCGGCCTCGGCAAGCAATTCACGTGCCCGGTCCGGGTCGAAGGCCGATTGCGCGGTCAGGTCGACATAGTCGGGATTGTGCGGCGCGAAATGGGTGCCGATGGGGGTGCCATAGCCGAACATCGCGCCGTCGATGATGTCCTGCCGGTTGATCGCGTGGCTGATCGCCTGGCGCACCAGCGGGTTGGACAGCGCTTCGGCGCCGTTGTTCATCGCAAGGATGGTCTCACCCTCAGTGGAGCCGACGATGACGTTGAACCTTGGATCGGCCTCGAACTGGCCGAGGTTCTCGGGGGCGGGGAAGACGGGAAAGGCATCCACATCGCCCGCCATCATCGACGCCAGCGCAGCGGTCGGGTCCGATATGAAGCGGAACGTCACGTCCGTCAGCGCGGGCGCGTCGCCCCAGTAATCGTCGTAGCGGGTCAACCTGACGCTGTCGCCCTGCCGCCACTCGTCGAAGCGGAATGGGCCGGTGCCCACGGGGTTGGTGGCATTCGTGTCGGCGGAGGCCGGGTCCACGATCACTGCGTCGCCCCAGGCCATGTCGAACAGGAACGCGCCATCCGGACCGTCCAGGGTGACGATCACCGTGCTGTCGTCGATCGCCTCCGCATTGACGATATTGGCGAAAAGGGCAGCCTGCGCATTGGTGGAACCTTCGGCGCGCGCCCGATCGAGGGAGAAGACCACATCTTCGGCAGTCATCGCCGCGCCGTCATGAAACGTCACGCCCGGTCGCAGATGGAAGGCGTATTCGGTGCCGTCCTCGGAAATCTCCCAGCTCTCTGCGAGGCCGGGAATGATGGATCCGTCGGAAGCGAAGCGCGTCAGCCCCTCAAACACATTCGAGTAGACGATCTCGTCGATCGCTGCCGCAGCGCCTCCGGTAGGGTCGAGCATCGGCGGTTCCAATTGCATGCCGATGGTGATGTCGGTCTGCTGCGCCAAAGCGGCGCGGGTGATCAGCGCCAGCACGGTGGCGCTCAGACCAAGGCGGGTGCGAAAACGATGGGTCATTAATCGAGGTCTCCGTGTTGTTTTCTCCAGTCTGCCGCAGGGGGGCGGTCGAATCCTATCGAAAAGTGCACGGGCACATGTCAGCCCCAACTGCGCGGCGGCGTCACACCCATATCCTTCAGGCCTTCGACCTGCATCGCCACATCGTCGGCGAAGCGTTCAGCCAACCCCTCCGGCATCGGGCGGGGCGGAGACGGATTGACCACGCGACTGACGATGTCGTCGGGCAGATCATGGGCGGGCAGATCGAGAAACCGCTCGATATCCGCAATGAAGCCGCGCGGATCTGCCGGGATGCGGTCGAAGAAATCGACCCTGAGGCATTCGGGCGGCAGCGCGGCCTGCATCCGGGACAAGGCTGCGACATAGTTGGAATGGTCCATGTAATCGCCGCCGCGGCGAATATGGTGCTCCAACTCATCGAGGCTCCATTCCTCCAGCTTTTCCGAGGCCTTCTGCATCTTGAGATGGAACCGGACGTGCGACCATAGCCGGTCCATCGGCTCGCGCAGGGTATAGATGACCCGCAGCTTGTTGGTGCGGGCCTGCAATCCAGCCCAGGCTTCCACCGGGAGCAGCGCCGTGAGGTTGGAGAATTCAGCGATCCATTGCGCGTCGCCCTTGTGGACGAAAAGCGCGTTGAACCACGCGTCATCCAACGTCCCGTCCGGTGCCGCGTCCAGCCAGTTCGCCGTCCACTGCACCCGCCGTTGCAGGACCGGACGCGCCGAAACCTCGGGGTCGAACGAAAGATAGGCCTTTGCGCGACGCATCCTGGCCTTGTCGGACAGGATGTCGGAATTGATGTGGCGGGCGTAGAAGTAGTGGATTTCCTTCTCGCGGCAGAAATGCACGCCCGGGTGGCGATTGAGTGCATCATATATCCAGGTCGTGCCGGCCTTCATGGCACCTGCGCCTAACAGGAGGTGATCGAAGGTCCTGGCGTCGGTCATGTTGCCCCCTGGCTGCGCCTCAAGAGGCCGTCAGGGCACATTAGCTGCTGCCGCCCGAGGGGTGCAAGATGCCTGATTTTTGGGCTGCGGCAATCCGACCGTCTGGCAAAGGTTTCAGTTGTGTGACGATAAATGAAGCAATCGTTAAGAATCGGTTTATACGGTTCGCGAATAACGAATGAAGCCGATCATGGGGGACACATGAGACCGATGCCAAGCTCTGAGGACATCCTTTCAATCAAGGGCGAAAATATCGCCTCATTCATCCAGAAACAGGCGGATGCGCGCATGTTGAGCGCTGTGGTCAAGCGGTTGAATGCCGACCTGATGACCGGCGACCGGACCGCCAGCCAGATGGCGGCGCGCGCCTTGCACCACCTTGGGTTCGTCGACTCCGTCTGAGCACTACGCCAACAGCTCGGCCAGAGTCAGCGCCATCACCTTGGCGCTGTCTTCCATGTCCTGAACACCGACCCATTCGTTGGGCTGGTGGGCAAGGTCCAGAATGCCCGGTCCGTAAGCGATGCAATTGTGCAGCTTGCCGATACGATCGATGTGTTTCTGGTCGTAGGTCCCGGGCGAAACCACGAAATCCGCCTGCTTGTCCAAGACCTTGGCAATGGCGGCCGCCACCGTCTTCACCACCGGAGCGTCGCGGTTCGTCATGGTCGGCGACACGGTCCAGAGCTCTTTCAATTCGTATGTGAAGGTCGGGCGCTGCGCCTTCACCTTTTCAAGCAGCGCGACGATCTCGGCGCGCACCTCGTCCGCGTTCTCCTCGATCAGGTAGCGGCGGTCGATGGTGATCTTGCAGCGATCCGGCACGCAGGCCGCCGGGAAGCCGGTGAAATCGGCCTCGGGCTCTGGCTCGCCCCCATGGATCGAGTTGATATTCATCGTGGATTGTCGCGCGCCTTCCGGTACCACAGGCATGGCGGTGCGCCTGCTTGCCAGAAGCGGGAACAATGTTGCCTCCATCTCCTCCAGCACCGCACCCATATGCCGCACGGCGCAATCGCCGAGGAACGGCATCGAGCCATGGGCAATGCGGCCCTGCGTTTCGATCTCGGCCCACCAGACGCCCCGATGGCCAAGGCAGATGCGATCCTTGTTGAGCGGTTCGGGGATGATGACGTGCTGCACGCGGTCGGGCGAAAAATAGCCCTGCTCGGCCAGGTAGGCGACACCGCCATAGCCACCCGATTCCTCGTCCGCAGTGGCCGAGACCTCGATGGCGCCGTTGAAGGCCTGGTGGGTATCGAGGAAGGCCTCCGCCGCGATGATGGAGGCCGCGAGGCCGCCTTTCATGTCGCATGCACCGCGGCCGTAGATCCTGTCGCCGTCCAGCTCGCCGCCGAACGGATCGCGGGTCCAGCCGTGGCCAACGGCGACGACATCGTGGTGGGAATTGAAGTGGACGCAGTCCCCGGCCCCACTTGCCAAACGCGCAACAAGGTTCCAGCGTGGGTATTTGTCGCTGTCGGCAGGGGCACCACGGGCGCGGATCATCTCGACCGTGAAGCCGCGCGCTTTCAGGCGCGCGCCGAGAAAATCGCAGATCTCACGATAATGCAGGCCCGGCGGGTTCAGCGTCGGGATGCGGATCAACTCCTGGGTGAGGGCGACCAGGTCGGCGCGGCGGGCGGTAACGGCGGAGAGGAGGGCTGTTTCGGACATGGGCGCGAGACTGCGCCAACGGCGAAATCGTCGCAAGCCCTGCCATTCGCGACCGAATTCGCATATGTCCGGAGAAGAGCGGAAACAGGAGCTTTGCGGGATGCTTGGATTGGGACGCGTTGCGATCGTGATGATGATCGGGCTGACGGTCGTCTACGTCTGCATGTTCTACTACCTTCGTTCGGGCGCACGAATGCGGCTGGAGGAGGATTGGGTAAATGCGGGACGACCCGGCGAGCGCGAGGCATGGATCGATGAACGCATCGAACGGGCCGCTGGCCGGATTCGGGTGTGGCTTGCGATCGGCGTCTATGTCATTCCCCTTGTCGGACTGTTCGCCTTCGTCTGGCTGACCAATTGAAGGAGCGCCGCCGATGCGCTGGCCCCGGATCATCTTCCTGCTGATCGTGCTGAGTTTTCTCGGCGCATTCCTGCACTATACCCTGCCGCAGACCGAGGTTGTGCGCATTACCGGAACCGAAGTGATCCGCACGGACCTGTCGGGCCTGAACCGCTGGTTCTACGCGCAGGGCGACACAGGCGGCGTGACCAGCGACAGCCGCGATCTGCGCTTCATCAACACGGTGCGCCCGGCTGCTGAGGGTGTCGACCCGTCGCAGGGGCGCCCACTGGTGTTCCGCAACGAGGATACAGGCTTCGGCTGGCCCCCCTATTTCAAGCTGGACTCGGCCGACCTGCACGCCGAAGCGTCCAACCTGACCTCCAGCTCTGCCGATCCGGTCTGGGTGGCGATCACCCACTACGGATGGCGCAGCAACCTGTTGTCGTCCTATCCCAATGCGCTGTCGATCCGGCCTGTCGATGGCCCTGATGCGCGACCGATCCCGTGGTTGAGCTTCGTGATCCTGTTGGTTCTGGTGATACTTATCTTCATGATCTGGCGCATCTGGGAGCGGTTCGAGGATCGCGTGATCGTGCCTGCCGCCGACGCGACCCGCGTGCGGTGGGCGAAGCTGAAGGACCGCTTCGGCGGGCGGTAGCGGGCAATCTGGGCGGGGCGCATGGCTATGCGGTTGTTGTGCAGCCTGCGGCAGGCATGTTTCGCCAAGATGAATGAAGGGTGCGGGATTTTCCCGTTCCGTCATTCGCCGTAAGGAACCCAGATCGTCTTGGTCTCGGTCGCGGCGGCGAGGAAGGGGCGCATGCCTGGGTCGTGCCAATCCGGGTTTCCCGCGTGATTGATCCACGTTCGCTTGAGGTTGCCCGCAGATGCGCGTTCCAGCGCTGCGCTGTCGGCATGGGGCGAGAAAGACCAGAGCGCGTCGATTTCCATATGACTGGCGAGGGTGGGGGCAAGATCGACATGGGCACCGGTGACGATGTTCACCACGCCCGCCGGGACATCCGATGTATCGAGTACCTGGTAGAGGTCGGTGGCGGCAAGGGGCGCGGCCTCGCCCGGGGCCAGCACGATGCGGTTGCCCATGGCGATGGCGCTTGCGATCAGGGTCGCCGGCGCCAGCAGGGGCGCGGCATCGGGGGCCAGTGCGCCGATGATGCCGACGGGTTCGGGCATCGCCAAGGCGACGCCGCGCAAGGGCACGCCTTTGGCGGCACCGTCGTATTTGTCAGCCCAGGCGGCGGCGGTGAAGAGGGTCTCGAGCGTCGCCTCCACCTCCATCCGCGCCTTGGCTCTGGTTGTGGCGCAGAGGTCTTGCAGGCGCGTCTCGAACTCCGCCGCGCGTGCCGAGAGGTTTTCGGCAATGTAGTAAAGGATCTGCGCGCGAGGGTGGCCAGTGGTCCTTGACCACCCTTTCGCGGCGGCGGCGGCCTCCACCGCGTTGCGGATGTCCTTGCGGTTGCCAAGGCCGGTATGGCCCAGCAATGCACCTTGTCTCGAGTAGTGGGCCTGGCTGTAGCCGCCATCGGGACGTGCCTGTTTCCCGCCGATATACATCTTCGCCGTGCGATCGAGACTTGGTGCCGCCGGCGTGTCGGGGATCTTGGGCGTGGCGATGGATTTGGCGGGCGTCAGTTTGACGGCGGGTTTCAGATAGGCCGATAGGCCTTCCCATCCCCCTTCACGTCCGAAGCCGGACTCGCGCACCCCGCCGAAGGGCGCTGCGGCGTCGAAAAGGTTCGTCGCGTTCACCCAGACGACGCCCGCAGACAGCTTCGGCGCCACATCGAGGGCAAGGTTCAGGTTCTCGGTCCACAGGGTCGCAGCAAGGCCGTAGCGGGTATTGTTGGCAATCTCCACCGCCTCGGTCGGTGTGCGGAAGGTGGTGGAGACCAGCACGGGGCCAAAGATCTCGTCCTGCATCAGGGGGTGGGCGGTGTGCAGGCCTGTAATCAGGGTGGGCGGGTAGAAGCAGCCGCGATCGGGCAGGTCGATGGGGGCGTGGAAGGTCTCTCCGTCGCTGTTGCCAGTGACCATCGCCGTAATGGCGGCATGCTGGATCGGATCGACGATGGCGCCGATGTCGACGCTCTTGTCCATCGGGTCGCCGATGCGCAAGCGGCCCATGCGGATCTTTAGGCGAGCGTGGAACTCTGCGGCGATGCCTTCCTGCACCAGCAGGCGCGATCCGGCGCAGCAGACCTGACCTTGGTTGAACCAGATGGCGTCGACCAGACCTTCTATCGCTGAATCCATGTCGGCATCGTCGAAGACGATGTAGGGGGACTTGCCGCCAAGCTCCAGCGTCAGCGCCTTGCCGGTGCCCGCCGTCTGCTCCCGGATGCGTCGGCCCACAGCCGTGGAGCCGGTGAAGGCAATCTTGGCGATGCCCTCATGGGTCACGATGGCCTCGCCCGTGGCCCCGTCGCCCGTGACAATGTTCACCACACCCTTTGGCAATCCTGCCTCGCGGCAGATATCGGCGAAAAGAAGCGCCGTGAGAGATGTGTATTCGGCGGGTTTCAGGACGACGGTGTTGCCCGCCGCCAGTGCCGGTGCGATCTTCCAGGCCAGCATCAGCAGCGGGAAGTTCCACGGAATGATCTGGCCGCAGACGCCAATGGGTGCGTGGCCCGGCATTTCCGCATCGCGAAGTTGGGCAAGGCCCGCGTGGTAGTAGAAGTGGCGCTGCGCGAGGGGGATATCGATGTCGCGGGACTCGCGGATCGGCTTGCCGTTGTCGAGTGTCTCCAGTGTTGCGAACAGGCGGGAATGCTTCTGGAGCAGGCGCGCGATGGCGTAGAGGTATCTCGCGCGCTGGTGGCAGCTGAGTTTCGCCCATTTCGGGAAGGCTTTGGCAGCGGCGCGGACGGCCGTGTCCACGTCTCCGCGCGTGCCTTGGGTGATCCCGGCAAGGGCTTGGCCGTTTGCCGGATTGCGGGTTTCGAACATCTCACCCGGCTCGATAAAGGCACCGTCGAGAAAATGGCCGAACTCCGGACCTTTGGACGCAATCCATGCCATTGCCTCGGCCGCACTTTCGGGGGCAGGACCATATTCCATCGAGTCGAAGATTTCGCGCGTGGTCATCTCAAAGCCCCTTGAGCAGGAAGTAGACGAGGACAAATGCCAGGATCACGCACGCGGCGCCTTTCCGGATGCGCGCCCGTTGAGCAACGGCTGCATGGGCGCGAAGCTCTGCCGGGTAGTCCGCATTCTCGCGCCACAGGGCGTATGTGCCGTCGAAAGCGCGCCGTTGATCCGAAGTGAGTGTTGCGGCCGAGGCGCGTTCGGCGCGGTGTTCGGTGACAGCCATCCATATCACGTAAAGGATAAGCGCCATGAAGACGATCGCGTTCAGGGTCATTGTCTATCCCCGGTGCGTCGGTTGAATGTCCGGGCAGGTTGTGCGTCACCCCATCCCATGCCGATACCCCGCCGAATAGGCACCTGTAACGTGATGCTCCAACTGCCGCTCGATATCGCCCAGAAGCGATGATGCGCCGAAGCGGAAAAGGTCTGGCGCAAGCCAGCGGTTGCCCAACTCTTCCTTGATCAGACTCAGGTAGACCAGCGCATCCTTGGCCCTGGAAATCCCGCCCGCCGGTTTGTAGCCGACCTTGAAGCCCGTGCGGGCCTCGTACTCGCGGATCGCGCGCAGCATCACCAGCGAGACGGGCAGGGTTGCATTCACGTTTTCCTTGCCCGTCGAAGTCTTGATGAAATCTGCCCCCGCCATCATGCAGACGATCGATGCCTTGGCGACATTACGCAGCGTCCCCAATTCCCCGGTGGCGAGTATGGCCTTCACATGCGACTTGCCACACGCCGCGCGAAAGATGCGCATCTCGTCGTAAAGCGCCTGCCAGTTGCCTGTGAGGGCGTGGCGGCGGGAGATGACGATGTCGATCTCCTTCGCGCCCGCCTTCACGCTTTCCTCGATCTCGCGGATGCGAAGATGAAGCGGAGACAGGCCCGCCGGAAAGCCGGTGGAAACGGCGGCGACCGGGATGCCCGAGCCGTCCAATGCCTCGACTGCCGTTTCGATCATGTCGTGGTAGACGCAGACCGCACCGGTGGTGAGCGCGGGCAAACCGAGCGCGTCGAGGATATCCTGCCGCACCGGCTGTCGCGCCTTGGCGCAAAGGCGACGGACCCGGCCCGCTGTGTCGTCGCCCGACAGCGTAGTCAGATCGATCACGGTGATGGCCTTGGCCAGCCACGCGGCCTGATGCGCCTTCTTGACCGACCGTCTGCCGGGAAGCGTCGCCGCGCGTCGCTCGATCGCGGACGTATTGGCTTGCACCCGCGCGACCCAATCCAGATCAAGCTCCATCGCCGCATTGCGGGGCAGATGAACTTGCGGCAACTGGTCGGCCTGCGTTGTCTGGTTTGGGGCGGTGGTTCGGGTGGCGGTTTCGGTCATGGCGAGCCTGGGGAAGGGGGTCGGACAAGCGTCTCACGGGCACGGCGCAATGGCAAGGTTGACCAAACGGTCAAACCCTCTAATGCCGCGACAGGACCAGCCCACCGGCCACCATCGCGACAGCGGCGAGGCGGGTCCAGCCGATCTCGCGCACGGGCAGGCTGAAGGCGCCGACGGCGTCGATCGTGAGGGCTGCGGCCAACTGCCCGAAGATCAGCCCCGCCACCAGCGTTACAGCGCCGAGGCTGCCGACCGACCAGACGGCGGACCAGACGAACATCGCCCCGAACGCGCCGCCTGCCCAAGCCCACCAAGGGGCCGAGGCGAGCCCCGCGCCGGTCGGGATTGCTCCTCTGGCCGCGGCGATCGCCGCGAGGATCACAAACCCGATCGCGAAGGAAATGGCTGCCGCCGTCACCGGATCGCCGACATAGGACGCAAGGCGGCTGTTGATCGGCGCCTGGATGGCGCTGCAGGCGCCGCCGATCGCGATGACGAGCAACGGAACGATAATGTGCGGGGACAGGATTGCGGGGGACATGGACTGGGGCTCCGTCAGGGGTCGATTGCCGGGACCCTGCGCGCGGTCGCGGGGTTTGCCAAGGGGCCTGGCAGGGAGTAACAGGCGGAACGCAGTTTGAATCGGCGCGCGGGTCTGCGCGCGACGGAGGTGCCGCCATGCCGTTCGACCGTTCCATCAAGATCGCCCCGTCGATCCTTGCAGGCGATTTCGCCGATTTCGGGGCCGAGGTGCGCGCCGTGGAGGCGCAGGGTGCGGATTGGGTCCATATCGACGTGATGGACGGGCATTTCGTCCCGAACCTGACCTTCGGCCCGCCGATGGTGGCGGCGCTGCGTCGTCACGTGAAGACGGTGATGGACGTGCACCTGATGATCGCGCCGGTCGATCCCTATATCGACGCCTTCGCCGATGCCGGCGCGGATATCCTGACCGCCCATGTGGAGGCGGGGCCCCATATCCACCGCACCTTGCAGGCCATTCGCGGCGGGGGGATGAAGGCGGGCGTCGCGCTGAACCCCGGCACGCCCGCGAGCGCGGTGGAGGATGTGCTGGACCTGTGCGACCTGGTCTGCGTGATGACGGTCAATCCCGGGTTCGGCGGGCAATCCTTCATCGACCTGTCGGGCAAGATCGCGCGCCTGCGGGCGATGATCGGGGACCGGCCCATCCATATCGAGATCGACGGCGGAGTGGACGTGAAGACGGCCCCGCTGGTGGCGCGGGCCGGGGCGGATGTGCTGGTGGCGGGCTCGGCCGTGTTCCGGGGCGGGTCGGCAGAGGATCCGGCCCCCTATGGCGAGAACATCCGGGCGATCCGGGTGGCGGCGGAGGCTGTCACGGGACGGATGACCTGAGGCGCTTCCGAGAGCTTATCACGCGTGATAAGGGGGGTCAAACCTTTGAAAATGTTCAGAAAAGCCAATTCCGTCAAGGAAATGTAAAGGATCTGAGCAAGCTGCGCGGCGGCAGGTCTGCGTCGCGCGCCCGGCCTTGGCGGAGCCTTGCCGGCGTGGCGACCAGGGTCGGCATTGCGCCCTCTTCACACGCGGATCAACCAACACTTCCGTTCACCTTCTTGGATGCGGCAAGGTGATCGTAGCGATCAGAAGGGCGCGCGGGCGTGGTCGGGGATCCTTGAAATACTGGTCTGGACCAAGCATTTTCCGGGCATTCAACCCAGTGGTGTCGAGAAGAGCAAACTCCACTCTTTCAAAAGTGGAGTGCCAATCCGTTCCCGACGCTCTTGACCATCCCGAGCAGTGATGGCGCAGGAGGCTTCTTCTGTAGGAATATCCATGAAAATCAATGGCCAGAACGCCGTCTGTTACGAATATGTCGTTTCCGGCATGACCGTCACCCGGCGTGACCATCGCTCGGTGATGAATCCGGCGAGAGGTGTGGCTTCAAGGTATATTCCCGCACAGATATGACATGCCCCATGCCCGAAGAAGATGCGGTCAGGAAGCTGCCACCGGCGTAGTGGGTTCTGCTCCAAACCTGACTGCAGCCCATCCATCTGGTCAGTGTAACTCCACCCGATCAGGAAGGACGTCCGCTTTGTCCGCAGACCTGACCTTCCCCTGCGCAGTCCCCCGCTCACGCGATTTCACGAAGAGTTCGGATGCCGGGAGGGGCCGGGGCGGGTAAGCTCAGGGCGCATACAAGGGGTGCCTCATGCCAACCAGACCCCGGGAGAACCGAAGAATGATCGACCGCCGTCACCTGATCCTGTCGGGGCTTGCCCTGTCGCTTGTGCCGTCCATCCTGTCCGCGCAGGCTGTCTACACAGAAGACGGCGTGGCGATCCGGGGCACCGACCCCGTCGCCTATTTCACCGAAGGCCGCCCCGTGCGCGGGTCGGCCGAGCATGTGGCCGAGTGGAACGGCGCCACCTGGCAGTTCGCCAGCGCGCAGAACCGCGACGCCTTCCTTGCCGACCCCGAGGCCTATGCCCCGCAATTCGGCGGCTTCTGCGCCTGGGCGGTGGCGGAGGGCTATACCGCGTCCATCGACCCCGACGCGTGGCGCATCGTCGACGGGCGGCTCTACCTGAATTACTCGCGCCGGATCCAGCGGCGATGGGAGCGCGACATTCCGGGCAATATCAGCCGGGGCGAGGCGAACTGGCCGGGGTTGCGGGGGTAGCGGGGGATTTGTCCTTGGATCGGCGTCGAGGTCCGGGAATTGGCTTGGTGATCCCGGCGCAAGGTTCGAAGCCGAGAAGATCGGGGATGGTGGTCTATTCCCGGATCAGACCGGTTTCGAAGCGTCCGGAAATCGACTGGCAATTTGTGGTATCCGGCTCGTAGGCACCCTCGGGCACGAAGCAGAGTTGTGCCTCGAACGTGCCGATGGCCTGGGTGTCGTCGAGGGCCTCGAAGATCACTTGTGCCGGTTCGGGCGCATCTTCCGATGTCCAATGGGGCTGCATTCCGGACGGGAAGTATCCGATCGTCACGTAGATCGGGGCGGTTTGGGGGCCCGGAGCGGTGCTGTTGAACAACGCTTCGATGACGACCGGATTGCCCTCCGCCGCCTGAATGGTCAGCGATGTGAGCCCCCCGGTATTCGTCAGGGACGCTGTCGCCAGGCGCTGCCCGCGGTCAAGGTAGCTGATCGTGGTCTGAGACAGGGGTTCCCCGGCGAAGTCGGCTTCTATCAGTCCGATGGTCTGGATGTCCTGCGCCGATGCCGGTGCTGCGAGAAGCCAGAGGATCGAGAACAGGAGGGTCGTGCGGGTCATGGTGTTTTCCGTGCGAAGAGGGGGTTGAGCCGAAATGACCGATGCGAGCCGCCGACCAAGGGCAGGGTCGCGCGATTGCGCGCGGGAAACAAGGCAATTCTCCTGCCCGAACGCGGCGCTTGGCGGCCGCGTGGGGGCAAGTGCGCGTGTCGAAGACGGGCCTCAGCCTCTTGGCCCGGCCTCCAGCACATCCTCCAGCGTCCGCAGGCCGGTGCGGGGGGCTTGGACCAGAACGCTCATGTTGCCGGGCTTGTGTTCGTTGCGGAGCATCTTGGTGTGCGCGGCGGGCAGGTCGTCCCACGGAAAGACCTCGGACATGCAGGGATCGAGGCGCTGCTCGACCATCAGCTTGTTGGCCGCCGCCGCCTGCTTGAGATGGGCGAAGTGGGAGCCTTGCAGGCGCTTCTGGTGCATCCACAAGTAGCGCACGTCGAAGGTGCAGTTGAAGCCGGAGGTGCCGGCGCAGATCACCACCATGCCGCCCTTCTTGCACACCAGCGTGGAGACCGGGAAGGTCGCCTCGCCCGGATGTTCGAACACCATGTCCACGTTCACGCCCTTGCCGGTGATGTCCCAGATCGCCTTGCCGAACTTGCGCGCTTCCTTGAACCATTTGGCATATTCGGGCGTGTTGACGGTGGGCAACTGGCCCCAGCAGTTGAAATCCTTGCGGTTGATGACGCCCTTGGCGCCCAGATCCATGACGAACTGGCGCTTGTCCTCGCCCGAGATGACGCCGATGGCGTTCGCGCCGGCGGTGTTGATGAGCTGGATCGCGTAGGAGCCGAGGCCGCCCGACGCGCCCCAGACCAGCACGTTCTGGCCCGGTTTCAGGTCATGCGGTTCATGGCCGAAGAGCATCCGGTAGGCGGTGGCCAGCGTCAGCGTGTAGCAGGCCGATTCCTCCCACGTCAGGTGCCTGGGGCGCGGCATGAGCTGCTGCGCCTGCACATTGGTGAACTGCGCGAAGGAGCCGTCGGGCGTCTCGTAGCCCCAGATCCGCTGCGAGGTGGAGAACATCGGATCGCCGCCATTGCATTCCTCGTCATCGCCATCGTCCTGGTTGCAATGCACCACGACCTCGTCGCCGACCTTCCAGCGCTTCACCTTGTCGCCCACGGCCCAGACGATGCCCGCCGCGTCGGAGCCCGCGATGTGGTAATCCGCGCCGTGTCCGTCGAAGGGGGAAATCGGCTTGCCGAGGCCCGCCCAGACACCGTTGTAGTTGACCCCCGCCGCCATCACGAGGACCAGCACCTCGTTGCTGTCGAGAGTGGGCGTGTCGACGACTTCGAGGGCGAAGGCCTTGTCCGGCTCCCCGTGCCGTTCGCGGCGGATGGTCCACGCGTGCATCTGTTTCGGGACATGGCCCATGGGGGGCATTTCGCCCATGGCGTAAAGATCCTTGATCGGCGCGTCATACGCCGTGTGCGGGGTTGGGGCGTCGAGGGCCATCTGGGGTCTCCGGTCACTGGGGCGCGCGGGTTGCTGCGCTGCGGAAAGGAATGCTGCTGTTGCGAGGGATATGGATGGGCGCGCAACAATGCAACCTAAAATTGGGGTTTATGAGTAATTTTATGTCGCGATGGTTTCGCAGGCTCTCATTCCGCCGCGTCCTCCAACAGCTCGTGATCCAGCAGATGGGCCACGGAGGCGGCGTAGTAGTCCACCACGGACACGCCGCGCTCGGTGACGGCCAGCGCGTCGCCGTCGCGCTCCACGAAGCCGCGTTCCATCAGTGTTCGAAGGCCCGCCTCGATGGTATAGGCCAGATCCTCGCGCGCAAGGTGGATGCCCGCGCCGACGCGCTCCGCACGGGCGATGCGGCTATGCACGGCCGCCTCAAGCGCCTGCGCCGTGCGCGCGCCGTCGCGCAGCGCGTGGGCGACCAGCGGCACAGGGACGATGGGGGTGACGGCGGCAATGCGCGCCATCAGCGCGGATCCGAGGTCGGCAGCGGCGTCGTTGTGGGCGGCAGCAAGAAAATCGGTGAGGCTGAGCGGATCGCCGAAGCTGACGGCGGCATATCCGTAGCGATGGAACTTGCCGGTGAGGCGGTGCCATATCTGGCGGCGCAGGTAGCGGTAGATCGGCAGCAGCGAGAAGCGGAAGCCGCCGGTGCCGCCCTTCTGGGCCGCGATCAGGTTGCGATCCTCCATCACGCGGTCGTAGTTGAGGGCGACGGGCACGAAGGTGACGTTGCGGGACTTGCCGGGGGTGAAGCCGTCGAGGATGTAGGAGATGAGGCCCAGTTTGGGCGGACCGAGGCCGCCGGTGCGCGACAACCCGCCCTCGGGGAACACGGCCTGGGTCACGCCTGCCTCGGTCGCCATCTGGACGTAGCGGGCCAGCACCTTGCGGTAGAGCGGGTTGTTGTGACGCCGCCGGATGAAATAGCCCCCCAGCGCGCGCACCAGCATCCCCAGCGGCCAGACCCGCGCCCATTCGCCCACCGCGTAGGCCAGCGCGGAGCGTTCGGCGACAAGCCACGTGACCAGAACGTAATCCATGTTGGAGCGGTGGTTCATCACGAAGATGACGGTGTGATCGTCAGGGATAGCCTCCAGCGCGGCATGATTGGGATTGGTCAGGCGGACGCGGTAAAGCGACTGGCTGAGCCAGCGAGCGGCGCGAATGGCGAAGCTGAAATAGGTGAAGGCGGAGAAACCGGGCACGATCTCGCGCGCATAGCGCTCGGCCTTCTGGGCGGCGACATCTTCGCGGATCCGCTCGGCGCGGGCATATTCGACAATCGCCTGCACGACTTCCGGGTCATAGACAAGGCGGCGGACGGTATCCATGCGGCGGGCCAGCTTGAAGGGCTGGATCGGGTTCTTGAGGCGTTTGTTAAGCTCGGCGACGGCGTTTTCGAGGCGGCGGCGCAGGAACCAGCGCACAGAGGGGAACAGGAAATGCGACGCGAAGGTCACCGCCGCGAACAGCAGGATCAGAACGAATAGCCAAAGTGGCAAGGTTACAGGGGCCGTCATGGGGCGGAGGGTGTCAGGAATCCGGCAGACGCGCAATTGCGGGCGTCGCGCGACCGGCATCGCCGCGACAGTGCACAAGGCGCGCTTCAAGGCGCCACATGTCAGTTGCACGATTTTCGGCGGCGCTGGTTTTGGGGATGGAAACAAGACTTGCGCCGATACCGCCACCGAAGCGACATCGGATACGTCGCCTGTTGCGCTGCGCAGCCGTTTTTTGCCGCATCGCAGCAATCTCGACTTGGAACTTTCTTGCGCTTGTGATTTACATGGCGCAACTTTGTTATTCACTCGCGGATATCTGCCATGACCACCACTCCTGCCAAAGACAAACCCTGGCTGATCCGCACCTATGCGGGCCATTCGACGGCGCAGGCGTCCAATGCGCTGTATCGCGGCAACCTGGCCAAGGGGCAGACGGGCTTGTCGGTGGCCTTCGACCTGCCGACCCAGACGGGATATGACAGCGACCATGTCCTTGCGCGGGGCGAGGTGGGCAAGGTCGGCGTGCCGATCAGCCACCTGGGCGACATGCGGACGCTGTTCGCGGATATTCCGCTGGATCAGATGAACACCTCCATGACGATCAACGCGACGGCGCCATGGCTTCTGGCGCTCTACATCGCCGTGGCGGAGGAGCAGGGGGCGGATGTGCGCAGCCTTCAGGGCACCGTGCAGAACGACCTGATGAAGGAATACCTGTCGCGCGGGACGTATATCTGTCCGCCGAAACCGTCCATGGCGATGATCGCGGATGTGGCGGAATATTGTTATACCGAGGTTCCGAAATGGAACCCGATGAACGTGTGTTCCTACCATTTGCAGGAAGCGGGCGCGACGCCGGAACAGGAATTGGCATTCGCATTGGCGACGGCTGTGTCGGTGCTGGACGAATTGCGCCCCCGCGTCCCGGCAGAAGAGTTCCCGGTGCTGGTCGGGCGGATCTCGTTCTTCGTGAATGCCGGCATCCGTTTCGTCACCGAGATGTGCAAGATGCGCGCCTTTGTCGATCTGTGGGACGAGATCTGCGAAACGCGCTATGGCGTCGCCGATCCGAAATACCGCCGCTTCCGGTATGGCGTGCAGGTCAACTCGCTGGGACTGACGGAACAGCAGCCCGAGAACAACGTCTACCGTATCCTGATTGAAATGCTGGCGGTGACGCTGTCGAAAAAAGCGCGGGCGCGAGCGGTGCAATTGCCGGCCTGGAACGAGGCGCTGGGATTGCCGCGCCCCTGGGATCAGCAATGGTCGATGCGGATGCAGCAGATCATGGCCTTCGAGACCGACCTGCTGGAATACGACGATCTGTTCGACGGCAATCCGGTGGTCGATGCCAAGGTGGCGGAGTTGACGGCGGGCGCGCGGGCGGAATTGGCCAATCTCGACGCGATGGGGGGCGCGATCGCGGCGATCGATTACATGAAGGGACGGCTGGTGGACTCCAATGCCGACCGCCTGGGCGCGATCGAGCGGGGCGACACGGTGGTCGTCGGCGTGAACCGCTTCACCGCGTCCGAGCCCTCGCCCCTGATGGGGGAGGATGGCGGGATCATGGTGGTCGATCCGGCGGTGGAGCAGGACCAGATCGCGGGGCTTGAGGCGTGGCGCGCGGGCCGCGACGACGGCGCCGTGCGCGCGGCGCTGGAGGCGTTGCGCGCGGCGGCGGCGGAGGGGTGCAATGTGATGCCCGCCTCGATCGCGGCGGCGAAGGCGGGGGTCACGACGGGCGAATGGGCGGGCGTCATGCGCGCGGTCCATGGCGAATATCGCGGCCCGACCGGCGTGTCGGCAGCGGTGTCCAACAAGACCGAGGGGCTGGACGAGATCCGCGATGCGGTCGATCTGGTCAGCGACCGGTTGGGGCGGCGGCTCAAGTTCCTGGTCGGCAAGCCCGGCCTCGACGGCCATTCCAACGGCGCCGAACAGATCGCGTTTCGCGCGCGCGATTGCGGCATGGATATCTCCTACGAGGGCATTCGCCTGACCCCCGCCGAAATCGTGGCGGCGGCGCGGGCGGAAAACGCCCATGTGATCGGGTTGTCGGTTCTGTCCGGCTCCCATGTTCCATTGATCCGCGAGGTGATGGAGCGACTGCGGGACGAGGGGCTGGAAATACCCGTAATGGTCGGCGGCATCATCCCGGACGAAGATCGCGCGACGCTTCTGGGATATGGCGTTTCGCGGGTCTATACGCCAAAGGATTTCGAATTGAACCGGATCATGATGGATATCGTGGAACTGGTGGACCCGGCCGCAATTGCGGCCCAATAGGCCCGACCCGGTGCAGTCGGGAATGCGCCGTTTCGAAACCGCGCTTGCAATTCCCTTTTCGATGACCGAATTTGTCGAAACGGGAAGTGCCACGAAGGGACAAGAGAAATGGCAAAGGCGTTGGACAGGATGAGCCTCGAGGAATTGGAAGCGCACAAGCGCGAGGTCGAGGCGACCATCAAGGGGTTCGAAAAGAAGCGCCGGGCAGAATGCCTGGTGGAATTGCGCGCGGTTGCGAAGAAGCATGGCTATGCGTTGGAGGAATTCACCGGCGGCAAGGCGACGAGGACGGCAGCCCCGAAGGGGGCCGCGAAATACGCCAATCCGGCCGATGCCACCCAGACATGGACGGGCCGGGGCCGTCAGCCCAATTGGGTGAAGGCGGCGCTGGCCTCGGGCAAGTCGCTGGAGACCCTGGCGATCTGATCCTTTCGGCCCGCGCCGTGCTGGAGGCGGGTCGAATGCTTGCCAGACGGGCCAGACGGCGAATTGCCTCGACCCTCCGGTTGACCTAAACCGATACCGGGGCATTCGATCCGGAGGGCAGACCCATGAGCATTCATATCGGCGCACATCCCGGCGACATCGCCGAAACGGTCCTGATGCCGGGCGATCCGCTGCGCGCGAAATGGGCGGCGGAGACGTTTCTTGACGATCCCGTCTGCATCAACGAGGTGCGCGGAATGCTGGGCTATACCGGGACATGGAAGGACCGGCAGGGGCGCGGCAACCGGGTCACGATCCACGGATCGGGCATGGGCATGCCGAGCCTGTCGATCTATGCCAACGAGTTGATCCGCGATTTCGGGGCAAGGACGTTGATCCGCATCGGATCGTGCGGCGCCATGCAGCCCGGCGTCGCGCTGCGCGACGTGATCCTTGCCATGACCGCCACGTCCCTGTCGACGCCTTCGCGCGGGATCTTCCGCGAGTTGAACTTCGCCCCCTGTGCCGATTACGGCCTGTTGCAGGCGGCCCATGGCGCGGCGCGGGGCAAGGGGTCGACGGTGCATGTCGGCGGCATCTATTCCTCGGACGTGTTCTATGACGAACGTCCCGACCTGAACGAGCAGATGCAACGCCACGGCATCCTTGCGGTGGAGATGGAGGCGGCGGAGCTATACACGCTGGCCTTGCGCCATGGGGTCCGCGCATTGGCGGTCCTGACGGTGTCCGATCACCTGCTGACCGAGGAGGCCTTGCCGTCGGCGGACCGTCAGTCGAGCTTCTCGGACATGGTCGAGATCGCGTTGGAAGCCGCCTTCGCCTGACGTCCTGCGGGTCGCGGCCGCTGATCCTGATCCGGTCGACCCGGCACCGGGGCGCTGCCCCCGAGGTGGCCCGTGGGCCAAAAACCACCGGAGTTTCTCGCCAATATGACTGCGGGCGCGCGCCGGTTTTCAGGCGGCGGGCGATTTGCCGTGGCTGCGGTCATAGGCATTGCGTGGCGGCATGCGATGCCGGGCCGTTTGCGCGGTGTCGAACACCTCCACAAGCAGCGGGAAGCAGGGTGTCGCGTCCGACGAATGCTCCGCCCCGCAATCGCCGCCGGGGCAGGCGCTGAGCGCACCGAGCAGGTCGATTTCGGCCCGGAATTCCAGCCTGTCGCCGGGACGCACGGGGGAGGCCTTCATGAAATACTGCCCCGTGTCGCGGGTGAAGCCGGTGCACATGAAGACGTTGAGGACGTCGTGGATGTGCAACTCGGCCTCGGGCATCGGCAGGCCGGTGGCGTCGGAAAGCGCGCGCGTCAGGTTGGAGTGGCAGCAATGGTGATACTGGCCGCCATCGCTGAGCAGGGCGTGGGTATAGGGATCGCAGCGGGTGCCGATCACGTCATGCACCGCGCCGCCGAAGTCGTCGATACCATACCAGTCGAGGCTGTCATGGGTGACGGTCGCCATGGGGCGCAGGTGGGGCAGGCAGGACCAGAGCGTGTCGCCGGTGGTGACATGGGTGCCGTGCAGCGCGCGGGTCTTGCCGGAGAAGAACCGCTCGGTCAGGTCATCGGCATTCCAGAGGTTCAGGTCGCCGACCTGTGGACCATCGACGGAGGTGATGCGGATGGTCTGGCCCGGGCGGGCGCGAAAGGTCGTCGCATCGCGCGGCTGGGCGATATGGCTGCGGACCGGGCCGACCGGCGTGGCGGGGCCGAGCCCTTGCGGTTCGGGAAGGGTATCGGGCGGGTAGCAGACGACCGGCGCGATGGCGCGGCGTTGGGCGGCATCGGCGGGCGGGGCGGAGGTTTTGGGGCGGCGATTGGGCATGGGCGAACGTTGGGCGGAGCAGGGCGATTTCGGCAAGGGGAAATGCCCGAAGCAAGCGCCACGCGCAACCGCGGGGACGGTTGGGGGCCAGCCCCCAAACCCCCGGAGTATTTCACGATAGATGAAGGGGGGCGGCGGCGGCGCGGCGATGCGGGGCCGATCAGAGCGGACGCGGCCGGCACGTGCGCTTGCAGTCGGGCGGCGCGGTGCGGTGGGCAGTGAAGGCGTCGACTCGGCACCCGCGGCACGTCCACCCCGAGAGCGTCGGCCCGTGGGCGCGACGCGGGCGCGTGCGCTTCCAGCGGCACGGGCGGGAGCTGGTTCGACGGCGCGACCTCAGGGCCTTTCGGGTCGACAGCGCGAGAAACAGCAGAAGCCCGGCCAGGACGGCGATCTGCACGGGGTCGAGGGCGACCGATGCGAGGAACGGAACTTGCGGAAGGCTCGGTATCGTTTTGCGATCTGGCCAGCGCTTTCCGGCACATCTGTGGCGCCACCGGGGCGATTGCCGGGACGGAGCAGGCACCGGACAAGTGCCGGTGACGCAGCGCCCCGGTTGCGCCCTGCGCATGGGGGCGTTGCGCAGACCGACGGGGCGGACGGGCGTGCAATGCCCTATCTTGAGAGGCAGGGGAGGACACACCAGACTTGAAAGAGACTGTCATGTCCAAGACCATGAAACCGAAACCGACCGCTCTGTCGGACGACGCCCTGGCGCATCTTGACGCTGCCTGGGCCTATTATGCGCCCCTTCCGCCCATGCCTGTTCGGCACCTGGGGGCACAACCGGACTATTGGGTAGAGCCGGGCGGCACCTGAGCGTCAGGCGCGGGTCGCCGTCATCTCCACCGACAGGATGGCGGGCAGGTGGCGGGCGACCTCGTCCCATGTCTCACCGCGATTGCGGCTGAGGAAGACCGAGCCGGTATTGGTGCCGAAGGCGACGTGGCCGGGTGCCGTTGCCATGCCCTGCCGCAGGACGGTGAAGAAGCAGGCGGTTTGCGGCAGGCCGGTGCGCTGCGCCTGCCACGTTTCGCCACCATCGGTGGAGCGCCAGACGGCGGCCGACGCATCGGGGGGGAAACGGCCGTCCATGTCGCCGTTGAGCGGCACGGTCCAGATCGTCTGCGCGTCCTCGGGATCGAGGCCGATGGGGAAGCCGAAGGTGGAGGGCAGGCCCGTGGTCATGTCCTGCCAGTTGCGGCCGCCATCGGGGGAGCGGAACACACCGTGGTGATTCTGCTGGTAGAGCAGGTCGCCGGGCCCGCGCGCGATATTGTGCACGCAATGGCCGGTTTCGCCCTTGGAG
>Ga0100391_1000830_pt1 | contig 35352 bp, 31 predicted proteins | sample CryGeymeta201515_FD_81541 | JGI IMG/M metagenome (GOLD analysis project Ga0100391, IMG submission 81541) | Groundwater microbial communities from Crystal Geyser aquifers in Utah, USA - Crystal Geyser metaG 2015-15 | ecosystem: Environmental > Aquatic > Deep subsurface > Groundwater | place: USA... | reverse complement strand
GTTGTTTTTTTTTTTGTACGAAAAAATTTTATGTTTTTGCTCCAAAGAAGGAGGGGGGGAGTGCCGGTCCCCCCCCCCCCAATTTTTGTTGAGTTCATGTATCGGATTTTGGATTTCGATTTTCTTCGACGTCGAAAGAGCAAATGAGAGACTAAATGTAAGGTTTGGTCTGTCTGTCTGTCTATCGATGACTTTTGATGACGACGGAGCCTTGTGATCTTCAAAGGTCTTTTCTCAACATCCGTGTAGGTCTACTATTGTGTACCGCAGTTGCCCCGCCAATGCCACAACACACTGTCTAACGGCTTGAAACTAACATTGGGTGTTGAATGTTGAATCCAGCAAGGCCTCATTACAGCGGTAACAACATCAGGAACAGACGAAATAAATCTGATTGACTTGAAAATTCACAGCTCATTATCGCATCACAATGCTAGGTTGGGCCAGTCAAAAATTCGAGCAACTTTCTGTGGCTGTGGCGCCACCTCCCACCGACGCCAACGGTCGTTTTGTCTATGCCGTCCAAAAGGGTGACGAAGAAACTGCCATTAATGCGTTGCACGAAATTGATGCTGCTCGGGCCGTACTTAATCCAACAAAAGGCTCGTATGCCATTCATTTGGCCTGTCAGCAATCTTTGGAACGCGTGATTCGGGCCTTGTTAAATATTCCCGGTGTCGATTTGACCTTTATTGATTCCTCGGGCAATACGCCATTGCACTATGCTTGCATGTCTACCAACCAAACTAGAGCTCTCGGCGTTGTCAAGATGTTGGTGCAAGAATTTAAGGCGTCTCCTACCGCCAAGAATAGTATGGGACAAACACCCTACGATCTGGCGCTGTTGGACTCGGTTCGACAATTCCTGTTGCCCATTCAATTGCAAGCGGAAACCCAACACGCTATTGACAACGGAGGTGTGGGATTGCCGCCTGGAATTGATATGGGAGGAATGCGCATCAAAAATCCTGCGGCACCTCCACCTCCCATCATGAGTATGCAGGGAGGACACCCGCACCCGGCTCCTAAATCGTCTCCTGCTCCTCATGCCTATCAAACACCCCAACACGATCCCATTCCCAATCCTCCTTCTTCTGGAGATACAGGCTATGCATTGAGCGGAGGATCCTCGGCTGCCATTTACAAACCGAAAGACAATCGTAAAGTGTACAAGGCCGATGGGTTCCATTCCTCGAGTTCCGACGTTAATTTACAGCGTAAATACGGTCACGTTCCTGTCGGTGGGGTAGCCGGTTCTGCACCTCCACCTCCTTCGTCTGGCAACGGCCCTGTTTCAATGACTTCCTCGGGGCCCAATCCGTTTGCGGGAAATTCCAATCCCTACGCATCAGGGGGGACCAAGAGCAGGTATGTGGCGTACGATGCTGTCACGAACCAAGTCTCGGCCGTACCGGCCGCTACGGGTGGCTTTAGCGCTCCGTTAGCAGCTCCCACACCGAATTATGCCGTCTTTTCTCCAGCAGGTGTAGCTCCTGCTCCAGTGTACCAACAACCTGGACAGCAACAGCAGCAGCAGCAACCAGCTGAGTTATTCTCTCCAGTGGCGGCTCCTGATTATGGACAGCAACCTCAGGCACAGCCGCAGAATGTTTACTCGGGTGTTCAGCAACAACCGCAAACGATTGCCAGCACTGACTTTTCTCAGCCTAACAATGCCCCCGGGACTACTTTCCACTCTCCACCCGCTATCACAACGCCTGCTCCGGCAACCACCCAACCAGCAATGGGGGGATCCCAGGGACCTATTCCTGCAGCTCCCGTTAGTGGAGGGTTCTCGTTGGTGGAACAGCAGGCGAATGCAAAGTCGTCGGCGGAGTTGTTTGCATCGCCCTCCAAGATCGAAGATGCGGCTCCCGCTGAGGAACCAGCACCGGCTCCTGCACTAAATTCCGTCCCAGCTGGTCCTGCTTCAGCTTCGGACCTCTTTGCTTCCCCTGTTGGCACTACTACTACTACTACTACTTCTGAGCCTGCTGCCTCGGAACCAGCAATCGTGACTGCAGCTTCGGAACCAACAGTCGCTGCTCCAGCAGCGACACAACCTGAAGAAGATGCGACCACTTCAGCAGAACCACTTGAAACGACAACAACAACTGCTGCTGCGACGACGACTATGAATACAACTTCTGAGGCAAGTAGTTCGTTGCCTGAAGGATGGCTGGAGGTTACTGATCCAGCCTCGGGAAGTTTGTATTACGTGAATACAGTTGACAATACCACCAGCTGGGATCGTCCACAAGCACAGCCAACTGCCACGCAAGCAGTATCAACGACCACAGCAGCAAACTCATCCGGCCAATTGCCGGAAGGATGGATGGAGGTTACCGATCCAGCTTCAGGAAACCTGTATTACTATAATACCAAGGACAATACCACGAGCTGGGATCGTCCTCAAATGCCATCTGACACTCCTGCTCAAGAGGATACGCCGACAACCGCTCCAGCTGCTGTAGAGCCACAGCAACCTGCAACAGCCTCGGATCTCCTCGATTCGTTTGCGGGAGCTCAACCTGCTTCTAGTGAGGTGGCACAAGCTGACCATTCAAATAATCAGTCAGTCGCTACAGATTTGACCAAAGCCAACCAGCCGCCAGTCTCGGCTTCGGATCTCTTTGCTTCTCCATCGAAGGACACGGCAATGAACAACACAGCTGGAGCTGCACCTCAAGAAGAGAATCAGCAACCTGCCCTTTCTGCGAATCAAAGGGGAGTTGTTGAACCGGCTCCGACGAGTGGTGCCCATGAATTGTTTGGATCACCAGCTGCTGTGGACCCACAGTCGCAACAAGCTATCCCAGCTGAAACGCAAGCTCAATCCCAATCACGAGACGAAGGAGCCAGTAGCCCATCAAATTCTGACGAGCTTTTGGACGTTCCCCTTTCCCCTGATAAGCACCCTGTCCCCGTGGACAACATGTCCCAGCCTGCTGTGGCAGCTGCTGCCACCAATCAAGGCTTCTCGCAGCCATCATCAACAGTGGCCCCATCCGCGAGTCAAGGATTTGCTCAATCCGCACCTGGCGCACCTGCAGGTGCCGACTCTTTGTTTGCGGCGATTGGAATGCCTCCACCTCCTTTCATAGCAAAGCGATAGTCGAAAGGTTGCTTTAATTTTTTAATTTGAGACGACAACATTAGGTAGCTAACTAGCTAAAGAAAGTTAATTTCCAGTGCCCTAAGCTTTCCAAAACTACAGATTCCCCTCTTCTAGCCAAGTAACTAGTTCCTCAACGGTCCTATCAGCTTGCACATAGAAGAGTCGATCTTTCGCTGTTTCTTCGCCCAGAACATTTTCGAAGCGATCGGCCAAATCCATCGGCGGCGCCAAGAGGGGCGTTGCGTGGTTGCCCTCTATGATTCGTCTCTGCAAATCAATGTTGACCATGGGTCGCTTCATTCGAATGATTCGCTCAGCTTCTTTCAGCAATTCTTCAATATCGGCGGATTCATCGATGCTGTCATTTGTGAATTCCAATATTAAGGTTCTCCGCGCTCGATACGCTTTACGCACGGCAGCTTTTACCGACTCAGGTGGTGGGACAAAATCGCGAGCACCAGCTGCAACCTCTTCAATCAAGAGGGGAATTTGTTCTAAAATTTCGACGCTGCTGGTCAGCAACGGCAACAAGCCAGCCGTTTTCAAAGTGGAAGTTGTTGGACCCGACACTGCTTCAAAGGCCTGTCTAGCCTCAGCAGGAATGCTAACCTTTGGCGGAGCTTTGCCGTCCATGAAACCACGGGGTTGCAGAAAAGTTAAGACATCTCCAATCAATTCGTCGGATGGTAGTTTTCCTGTGTTTTGTGGATGCGATAAATCATCAAAATTTTGAGAAAGGTCGTTCCAAGAATGCAGCAGTCCTGCACCTAATAAACACTAAAGATATTAATATCAAACTTAAAAGCAAAGAAACAAACATACCTTCAGTAGCCGTTTTTGCTAGCTTCAATCCCAGGTCGATGGCTTCGGTGCCACTTGGAATGGTGCCATTCTTCTGAGCCACGAACGTACATAGAGGAGCAAAGAACTCTTCAAAGAAGGGAACCGCCTCTCCCACTGGTTTATTGTTAAAGCTTAAGAGTGCATTGGCTGCCCGTGGAGTATCGGGAAACAGACTGGTAATTAACAAATGCAAGAGCGCTCCAAGAGAATGTCCAATGCCAACCACGGGCAGAGCTCCGTACGTTCGCGCCAGTGTGGGCGCGATTCGTTCAAACCGACTAATAATCAAGTCGCATGTTTGTAAATGATCAAAGGACAAATCGTGGGGTGTGGCCACTATCAAATACCCCCGCTCGGCCAATTTTTCTAGCATGTAGCGGTACGTAACATGAGGCGCAGCTCCGACAAAAGCTCCGCCCAAAAAGTGAACCAGAGCCCGCGGTGGACCGTCTTCAATAGAAGGTCGCAGTACAAAGTTACCTTCGACTTCTTCCCATTTTCCAATGGCAGCAGATGAAGACGGTTCAGATGATGACCCAACAACCATGATTGGAGTAGGCTTTGGAGTTTCAGGAGAGGCGGACGACATGTATTGTCGCGTTGTTGCTCGTCGTGTTTGAGATGCTGGATTAAAAAAGTGAAATGATTGGAACCCCGAAGCCGACTCTAACAGACAAAGGAGAAGCAGTACATTGAGGGGTATCCTACTAGCAGAAGAAAAAGATTGAAATGTTCTTCCAGTCTTCTTTCGTCGCCTGAATCTGTCATACATTGGGGGAAAAGATATTCTGTCGTCTCTCATGGTGTACAGTAAAAATGTATTCTATCTTGTTGTCTGTCTAGTAGTAATGATTTTCTTGTGTCTAGACTACTTGCTGCAGCAACGTCAAAATCAAGATGCTTTTCTTGCTAAACACTTTCTCGTTCTACTTTTAAATTTTGATTGCTGCTGAGTCAATCGATCATCACAAATTCACAAAACGTGCCAATACATTATAAGAGAGCGTAGTGATCTACAGTACTACAGTAGCTAGAGTACTGGTGATGAGGCGTGATAAGAGGTTCGTTTGCGATGATGAAAGCTGAAGGTACGACCAGTACGAGTACCGAGTACGAGTACGTGTTATTGGTACTCTAGAAAAAAGAAGGAAGATATCTAAAGACGCACACTTATTTCACGAACAATATCTTATTGTACCCAAGAATTACTTGCTTTTCGAGTCCCATCACATATTTTAGTCACACACATCAAAACGAAAAAATAAACAGTCGAGTAATAATAAATAATAATAATAAATAAGATATCAACTCGTCTACTGCACTGTGTGAACTAGACAACAGGTTCCTTGCACATAAATATATCTTCACAATCTTTGTCATCGTCACAGGTCACGACCATGGCAGCAGTGACCATACGAGGAATTGAGAATGTATCGGGTGTTGGTTGTCATCTGTCCTGTGCCATTGTGTTACTCGCATACACAATCACTCCGTGTGCTGAGTGCTTGGTCGAGATTTTGACGTGTCACGAACAAGCTCTCGCCAAAACAACTGAGGATACCAACCTAGAATTGGTTGTGGATCCCGAATACGAGAGTTTGCTGGAATTGAGTCGATTACTAGTGAAAATGACGAGAGATATAAAAGAAGAAGATGCTGCTACAACAAAAGCCGTCGATCCAACCAAAGTATATTACTCCTTCCAACAGCAATGCAATCCATACGAATTGGGAGATGCCACTCGTGCCATGTCCATGATTCTAAAAAAGATTCGATCTGTATTTGCGAACGTTGATGAGACCGCAACAAATGATGCCACGACAGAAGCGAAACAAACCTTTCGGACTCTGTACGACCTTCTGTTCGGTGGATCCATGCAGCAGGAATTGATGGGTCGTCAGTCCGTACTCGAAAAGAATGGTGATAATCATAATGAGTCTACTACCAGTACCAATCAACAACAAAGAATGCGAAGAAAACGAAAATTGATTACTCTCCCATGTCCCTTTCCTCTAGATGGACTAAATTGTGATTCTTTTACATGTGCATTACAAACGGCTTTGGAACCAACCACTGTCAAAGGATACAAGTGGGATGGAAATAGGAATAATTACGAAGAATGGACGGAAACAGGTCACACAAATACGAAATCATCATCAGACTGGCATACGACGAAACAACTATCCTTTCATGGGAAGCTTCCAATCTACCTGCTGTTTCATCTGGGTCGATTCAAATTGGAGAATGGACGCATGAAGGCCTCCGCGAATGTTGTAGACGTACCCCTTACAATGACCTTAAAAAGCCATCATGGTGACGAGAATGAAACTGGCGCGTCTTCATATACTCCGTTCAAATTAATGGGTGGAATATTGCACGCTGATGAAGGAGACAAGGACGACATGGATTACGAAGGAGGTCACTATATTGCAATTTGTCGACAAGATCAATCTTCGAGCGACACGTGGTGTCTGATCAACGACGAGAGAGTAAGGACTGTTTCGGAATCCCAAGCCCTCGACCTGTTAGCAGGGAGACCAGAGACTCTTTCCAATAGTTTTTCCATGCGAGGAAACTTACTAATCTATGCTCAATCGGAACCACAACAAATCACAACCACCCAGGCACTCCAGACGCAATTTCAACAATCGATGCGTCTTGCAGCCGAATTGGGCTGTTCTATTCTGCCCACAACAATCAAAACGAACAAACACGAGGAACGACCCGAGGATCTTGTGGGTCGCCGATTGCGGGTTCAATGGGCCAAGGGAAAATTCTATCCTGGAAAGGTGACTTCCTACAATCCAAGCACTGGCAAGCACAGCGTCGAATATGATGATGGAGATGTTCGGGAATACAGATTGCACAAAAAAACCATTGAGTGGGAAGAATGATTTTTGGTTTGAAAAACTTGTGAAATTCTCGCTGGTTCTTAGTTTCTACTTTTTATCCTTCGCCTTGTCGTTGTTGTCGGATTTCTCGGTATCACTGGTTGTTGCGTCGTCGTTTTTCAAGACTCCTGCTTTGGTAATCGTCACCTTTCGTTTGGGAGTTCCTGAACTACTTCCGTTCATTTCAATCAATTTAACAACTTCGAACCCTTCTAATACTGTTCCAAACACGACATGACGACCATCCAAATGAGGGGTTCGCTTGGTAGTGATGAAGAATTGCGAGCCATTGGTGTGAGGACCAGAGTTTGCCATGGAAAGGACAAAAGGACCCGTGTGTTTAAGCTTGAAGTTTTCGTCCATGAATTTGTTTCCATAAATGGACATCCCTCCTGTACCGTTATGGTTGGTAAAGTCACCTCCTTGAATCTGCAACGAAAAAGTAGGCGGTAAGGCGAGTCAGTGAAAATGGGATGACATGCCTGTTTCTAATGGCAAAACAAAATATATACTGGTAGAGAGCTTGACGTACCATAAAGGATGGAATTATACGATGAAAAGAGCTTCCTTCGTACGCCAGCTTCGTGTTGCCTTTGGTCAAACTTCCTTCACAGAGTTTTTCAAAATTCTCGGCGGTTTTGGGAACGACACCACCATAGAGGCCCATGACGATGCGTCCCTCGGGACGATTGTCAATGGATACGTCGAAAAAGACTTTGGATGTCACTTCAGCTTGAGGTTTGACACCTTCCGAGGCATCGCCATCAATAACAGTGGGGTCTTCTCCGGTAAAATTGGTACTTTTTAGAAAGTGTCGGACACCAACAAAGGAAACTCCAACGACGGCAAGGGTGGCCGCATGCCACATCATGTTGCTGGACCCGCTACCACCACCACCACTACCACTACCTCTACTGGTGGATTCCTTTTTCCCTCCTGACAGACAACGATGTTGAATACAGTTCCATCGTGTGGCTGCGGAAGGAAACTTCGGGCCAAGCGCGGCAGTGGTAGTGGACGTCCAAAGAAATCGTGAATGTTGTCTGGCCGTTGTTGTGAAGTTGTATTTCCCTACCGAGACCTTTACATTATTTTGTCTGGCTATCGATGCACTCACGTTAGCAAGTGATCTAGCTAAGGTTGCCATGGTCACGAGATAGATTTGATGTTGTAGCTAGGATTGTAATATTCTTGCCAACAAGAAACTTGTCAAATGGCAATTACTTGTTGTAGCATTTGATAAATAATGAGGGAGGTCACCGAAGAAAGATTCTATCAACGTCTGACAGTCATCCGTGTGATGCCAATGGAAATCTTCCCAGCTTTTAATCCCTCACAAAATCAAATTGAATTCGAAAGATGAACCACCAACACCGAATATCTTTACAGCGTCTTCTCTTTCATCTGCTTCTATTGCTGCAGACGTCATGGACATTTAATAGTCTACACATTCGAATCTCAAGGCATGACTCTACGCCATCATCGTCCCGACGTCATCGCTTTGCAGCAGCATCAGCAGCAACAGCAGCAACAGCGGCAAAAGCATCTTCCGAACAAGACAATACACAGAGTAATCAAGACGACATTGAAATCATAGATCGATCTACCTTAACCCTTTTAGAACATGTGAATTTTAATATTCCGACACAAGAGTTGGCGGTACCATTTTACTATGATATCTTGGGGTGTGGCGTGGATCCTCGCATGGCTTCGAATGTGGCCCCTGACACCACCGTCAAAGAAAATCCCGAATTATTTGACTCCACAATTTGGGCCAACTGTGGAGCTTCGCAATTTCATCTATGCTTGAACGACCATACTCCTGCAACGATTCCTGGACGCATTGGATTGCGTTACGATTCTTTGGAGGGACTGGAACAACGATTGAATGATGAAGTCCTGCAAGTCTTGTCCGAAAATGGCAGCAAGCAATGCTTTCAGTCTTTCATCCAAGAGCGTGATTCCCAAGGAAATCCTCAATTCACGATCGTAGATCGCTACAGCAATATTTTTGTTTGTCGGCAAGTTTCGAATGACGTGTTATCGCCAAGCTCTCCCATCATGTCACTCAACCAACCGATCCTGTCCAAAACGGAAACGGGTCCCTGGAAAGAGCTGGGAGAAAAATACGGAACGTCGGAATCGGATTGTCGTGGTATCGACTACGTTGAAATTCCTGTCAAGCCAAAGCAGGCCGAAAAAATCGCTGAATTTTACGAGTCGGTATTTGATGCCACGGCGAATGTCGTGCCCCAACGACCGATTCCTGGAATGCCAGATACGGTCAGTCATTTGAACATTGCCATGATTGCTGTGGGCAGCATTCTTTCCACAGGACGAGCCGATCAATATCTCTTGTTTAAAGAAGAAGAACAGCAACAACAACCCGCACATGCTGGTGCTTCCAATTCAATACCGCTATTGCAGGCGGGACATCATCATTTGGCCTTGTACGTTGGCGAGTCGGACGGCGATTTTGATCAAGCCTACAAAAATGCCGAACAGGCGGGAGTCATTTGGATCAATCCTCGATTCGAAGATAAAGTTGATACGTTGGCTGAGGCACAAAAGGAGAAGCAATTTCGATTCAAGAACATTGTGGATTTGGAGACCGGAGAACCAATGCTCGAGTTGGAACATGAGATACGATCCATCAACCATCCCTCTTGGCCGGGACGGTCGCAGGATTAATCAATCGCAGAAAATAGATAGAAGACTAAGTAATGTTGTAATTTTTTATTAGATGAAACCAAGTCTACTGCCAACTTGGGCGGCAGACGGTTTGGCAGCCCTGTGATGACGGTTGTTTCTTTCTCAAAACTTTCATTTGGCGTCTTAGAAGAAGTACTCAAGTTCCACTTTTGACTCAATTTCTTGTTCCATTCTTCTTTGTTATTCACCCCACACCACATAAAAATCACATATAAGCTATTCTTACTGTTGTCTATTGAAGCTTGTATACTGTTTTGATTTCGGCTGCCTCCCTTTGTTTCTCCGTGAGTCGTTCCCTCAGAGTTGCAATGGTCTTTTCCAGCTGCCATTTGTTTGACAGTTTGGAGTTCAATAAAAATTTGCAAAGCGTTACAGAGTATCTGTGAGTCGTCGAAAGTGCCAGCTTTTATCATACTATTATAGCGACACAAACAATAACATCAACCTCCCTTTCCTTTTATAAAAAAAACAAAAAACGTACATTCTCCCGATTTGTAATGACCGATGGCAAAACTTCCTTGACAGTTCGTTCAACCAAAACTTCTCCTACCAATCGATAGGCTCGTCGTTCAGGATCCAAAGGCTGCAAAGTATCTTCCACTAACTTGTGTTCGTTGCGATCCATTTCCAATTCAGCCACCTTGTTCATAAGTTGTTGACATTCCGAGGTGAGATTTCGGTAGGTTTGCATGACTTGCGCCGTTGGTTGGGGAGCCCCGGCTGACATTGCGACTGGTACTTTTGTAGGAGTGGTATAAATGGACGGATTCGACTTTTAAAAAGACTTCAGAAGTTGTGTTGACTTGATAGGAGGCAGCAAATGTGTCGTTGTGTGGAGGGCTTGCAAATTGCATGCAGGGTGTTGAGTTTAGTTTTGGCTTTTGGTTTTTAGTAGTCTGTCCTCCCATCCGTGATTCTTTTCTCGAGAGATTTTGGTCCATCATCATCAGGCCTCATCATCATCATCACAAAAATCTCACGAGATATAATCAGTTTTAGACCATCATCGAAAAGCAACAAAACAGTACCACTAATAGTAGATACAAACAAAGATGAGCGAGCAAGAGGCCACCAAGGAAGAAGAAACTCCTGTCACTACGGAGGAACACAAGGAAGAAGAATCTACCGCTACTTTCGAGCCGGTGGTACGTTGACCCGATTGTTTACAATGGTGGTTGGCATTGCTCGTTGGCAACACTAGTAGAAATCTACGTGATGTTAGTACTACAAAAATTGGCTATGTGCGAAAACATCAAGTACTCTAGTAATAGTTGTGTTGGCTGTCTATCTTACAGCATTTCAGGATTTTATTATTACAACGATTGCTCACCATTGAAACTCTTCTTCTGCTCTTATTGTTCAGGTCAAACTAGAGGAGGTTGAAGTAAAAACTGGCGAAGAGGATGAGGTGAGTAGCCAGCCGTCCATTGGCTGGTCATCATCATGAACAAGCGTTTGATTTGGTTGGATTCTATTTTGGAAACTCTGTCGTCGTAGTCATCGAGTAGTATCTAACACATCTCATTTCCGCGTCGCCCAAAACACCGAATCAAACACAAAACAAAACAGGAAGTTCTCCACAGCGTCCGATCGAAGCTCTTTGTTTACAGCGAAACCATGCTAAATGTAGGAACAGGCAACAAAACGTGGAACGAACGAGGCATTGGTGAGGCACGCATTTTGCGTCATCGGGAGCATCAGCGACTGCGCCTCCTGATGCGCCAAGAAAAGACGATGAAAGTTATTGCCAATCACGCCCTCGATCCGAGAATCAAATTGGAACCCAATGTAGGATCGGATCGTTCGTGGGTGTGGAGCGCCTTTGATTTTGCCGAAGGAGAATTGACCGAAACCGTCTTTGCGTTGCGATTTTCCGATTCCGAAGTGGCTGCAGAATTCAAAAACAAATTTACCGAAGGTCAAGCAGAAATGGAAAAATTGTTAGCTGGAGAAGATAAGCCCGGTGAAGACGGTGGTGCTGCCGCCGATGAAGCTGCTGAGGCACTGGCTGGATTGTCAACAAAAGAAGAGGCAGCCACCGAAGGTGATGCTGGTGATGATGATAAGGAGGACGCAGCCAAGGAGTAGACTTTTTGCTTGGGCTTCATCTGAGTAACACCGATGGAACACAAAGAGTTTTTCTGGACGGAGTAGCATCATTTTGCAAATCACAACTTGTGAAATGAACGAAATTGGAACATGAAATTGAAGATCTGTCGATAAAGGGCAGAACTATAGACGCTACTTGTCGTCCATCACTACTTTGTCATGCTACATGTTAGTATTGAAGGAGGCCCCCAATAATGATAATAATAATATGATTCTACCTCACATCTTAGATTAAGCTGGTCTACTGCTGACTAAAATGAAAGAGGGAAAGCACAAATCTAATCGAGAATTTGATATTTATGTTAGTTCATTGCTGATTACGACAGCAATTGATTGCCCAGTGGCGAATCGCCCGCATCAGCAGCAGTTTTCGTGTTGTTGCTGTACTGGACCACACGAAATCCAAACCGTGTGAGTTGCTTTTTCACTTCCGCGTCAAAATCAAGTACCAGTTCGACTGTGGTCAATTGTCGAACAAAGGCGACCCTACCCGTGGCCGTAGACGCCGCCGCAATACGATGACTTGGCAAAACATCGGGCACTAGAGAGTGAGCAGCATCCGACGACGTGTCTCCTCTCAATGTTTTCGTCCATTGTTCCACGTCTTTGAAGGTTACTTCCTTCTTGCTATCAGTTACCACCAGAATGACCAGTAGATTGTAATACGTCGCCAGTAGATATAGCACGTTCCGCAATTTGGGACAGGCCACATGATCCACTGGGACGGATACTACCAATGTACTTCCCCGAGGAGGCGGTGTCGTGTCGCAGTTGTCCTTGTCAAGATTTAGCATTCTCGACAAAATTTTGGCACGATCTTTGCGGTTCTTGGCCGCGATATCGACGTAGCCTCCAGCAGAGGTTGTTGCCTGCTGCGACGATTTTTCGTAACCAGCAGCTTTCGTGTGACGAAAGGCGACCAATCCCTCGCTATTCAACAGATTAAATCCTCCATTACGACAAATATCGTAACTCGCGCGTGCAACGTGGTCCGGAAAGGCAGCATTTTCCGCCAAAATTTTGTCAATGTTGCTGTCTGCCTTGTCGCAATTGCTAGTGGTGGCAGCGTTTTGGGTAGAAGCAGCAGAAGCAGCAGCAGCAGCAGTACCGGCTTGTCGAGTACGATTTCGAGGCGTATTGGGGGCGACTGGAGTTTGCCGACCAACCATTCGCTCATGTGTTCTATCAGCTGGTCTCATCGGTCTTAGAACTAACAGATACAGAGCTATGGTGATAACTCCAAATGCCACGAAAGTAGACAGCAGCATTAGGCTGCCTTCGGAAGACCCCATTTTGTTGTTGTTGTCGGTGGTGGTGGTGGTGGTGGTGGTGGTGGGTGGTGGGTGGTGGTCGTAGAAATATGAGTTGACGTGTCTAACAGACGAGAAAATAATCTAGCAAGCTGAGTAACTATGTCTTTGAGGGGCGGGGTGAAGTCTGTCAGCTGATGTGATACCAGCGACGGATGGCAACGATGAGAATGTGCTCCTATCTTTGTTGAAGTCTCTATCTGTTGTGTTTATTTACTGGGCAGTTGCTTTCTGTTCGTTTGTTGCGTTCACCTTCCCTGCTGCCGAGAGGAATTTTGCAGACGCTCATCTATTCGTGTTCACCTTAAAAAAGTTTCCAAGCGAGAAAACACACGACAACGAAACATTGTTACGTCATTACCCGACAGAAAAGGAAAGTCCAATCCACCGATGGAAAATAGTAGCTAGAGACACTACTCTACTAGCTAAACAAGATGAATAATCTATACTGTAATGCACAGAATGTGCTCTTAGAGGGAACAGACTAGCACTGCAGTGTGGAACTACGTTTCAGTGGTGCTCTCAAACCAAAGCACACCAAAACGCATTTCGTCCTACTCGCCAACTTCCCGTTGGTAATTGAGCAAGATTTCACCAATCAAATATCGGTCATCGCGGGCTGTTTTATGAAGAGTGACCACCAATCGCTGCAACTGGGCTCGAAAGGCTATGCACAGCTGTACAAAGATAGTTGACGCTGTGGCCAATCGGAAAATATAGAGTCGGTTGCTTCCCGACACTGTGAGCGAAAGCCCCGAGAAAAGCAGGAAAAATGGGAAGGGTAAGCGACGCAAAAGGGACAGCACCTGCCAGGATGGTAATCAGCATAACCTTTTAAGCAAGACTTACAGTGATCCAAGCCAACCAGGGCATCCATGGACCAGAACCACAACAGGTAACAAAATGACGGAACCAACAGTGTAATGCTGAGGTTTTTTGTCACCGGGATGGCACATTCAACCAGCAATGCTACACGATCCACTCGATCCCATTCAAAGTCGACGACGGAAGCTCTGAGAATGCTAAAGAATTTGCCAGTGCGACCCTCTTCACCTTGCCACTTATGACCTCCAGCGCCATCTTCCTCGATCGCGACGGCGTCTAGCTGCCGATTGCGGAGATTCTCTTCGACATCTGCTTCTAACATCCCGTTGCCAAAATTCACCCAAAAGGCTTTTGTGAAAACACTCTTGCTGCAAATAATGGCCCAACTATTGAGCAATACAGATCCCACAACCCAGCTCATGGCGAGCCCGTGCAAATCAATGAGAACTTCCTTTCCCGAAAAGAAGGCTGGAGACTTTAGGAGACAAAGTTCGTAATTTAGGCCAAGAGCCAGAGGACACGCCACAAGCCACGAAGCCGCAGTTGCAGCAAGCACGCCAAGCTTGCGAGCTGGAGGAGGTCGGAAGCGTCTCAGCCATCGCAGCGCTTTTCGCAAAGTGGAAGTCTCATCCGTTGACATCACGAAGGAGCTGCAAAAGGTCACGACGGGAGCGCAGACAATACTCCCCAGCAAAAATCCAAGGGGATCGTGAATGCAGTCTTCGGGAACGCGAAGAATGCTGAAGAGTAATCGACCAAATCCAAGAGGCAGCGAAAAGACAAGAAGCAAGAGCAGCGTCGTGGCACACCACGATGCCACAAGGAGGACCGTGACTTTGGCGATCAAAACTATCAATCCTGGCCCAGAATGCCCATGGTAGCCATAAAAATGAGGTCGTCGTGCAACACCGTTCTCAATTGTAGATAATTTTTCCTTTCCCCACGCCCAACGTCCTTGCACTTCGGCGTCACCAGCTGCTAGATCGTCCCAGTTTTCTGGCGGTCGTTCTATGCACTTGCCAGCTACTTCTTCCCAGACCTCAACCTGTGGGTTGCTCGAGGAGTTCGCTTTCCGCTTCAGGCGGAAGCGGCCCAATCTTGTCGGTAATAGAACCACTCCGTCATGAAGAGAAGCGCCTGCCTGAGGGCGTAAAAGCTGTGGGGCTGGTAGCGAAATGTAGGTTTGAGAAGTCAGTAGAACCCGTTCGCCGTCGGTTCTGGTCTGGCCCCGTACCATCCGAGTTGGCTTTACCGGGTCCATGTTCGTCATAATGATTTCTTCGCAGTCGACCTTTCCGTCCGCAAGATCGTAGAGACAAGCATTGATCTCTCCTTCAACTTTGGAAACGGGAATATGCCCGACAAGAGCAAATTGATCAACCTCTTGTGGCAACATGTACTGAGTCAGTCCCATGTGCGAGGACATAAACTTCAGCCAGTGATGCTGCATTAGACCGATGGTATTTTTGTACTTTTCAAGGAGAGCTAGCATTGTCAGGTGAAACACGAGAAGTTCTATGGGCACTTGCAATCTTGGCATGAGAATGTGATAAAATTTCAACTTCAAGAATGGCAAGTAATTGCTGACACCCGACGACAACAGCAATTTCACAGGGATGGCAACGTGGAGGTGCAGCAGTGCCGTGTAAATTCCTGCGAGACAAAAAGACGAAACAGAAAAATGAAAAGATAAGAATCAGCATACTTTGACCGCAAACACAATGAAATTTAGAGAACGCACCAAGACTGAGAGCCATCCGTTTTGTTTGTGTAAGAACACTCTCGTGCATCAGATTACCCAACAGATTAGGCTGAGGCTCTTGCGGTCTAATCACATTCTTCAAAAGATCGGGATGTACGACTTCGCGCAGTTGCAAGACGGAAACTGTGACCAGTAGCATAAATGTAATACCACAGACCCAATGAAGCAATATAAAGGAGAATAAATCGTTCCCGGCATACAATATGCGAGCCTCGGCGTCGCTGCCGAATAATTCCATGGACGATCCATCGAGCCATATCCCAAGAAGCACCGGCAAGAGAAACATTTTCAAAAACAACAAGATTCCCACTTTGACAATTGCAACTGCTGAGTCGAGAATCAGACCGATCCCTTCTGCCAAGGATATTCCTGCGTTGGCAGGATCTTCTTCAAAGTTGAGCGGAGGCAAGTCGCGTCTATCAGGTCCAAGACCTTCCCGTTCCGCGTGATTCATGTTTCCACCCGCCGCTGGACGACCATCTTCATCTCCAGCTCTCCTCGTAGTATCGGTTGAGTCAAGACAACATCTCTGGAACAGAATCCAACCGAATCGCATGCCAATGAGGACAGAACAACAAAAGAAGTATCCAAGATTGACAGTCGCAAATTCCGAAACTCGAAAAATGGTATTGACTCTGACAGATTCTTGGTTGATTTTTGCGACTATGCCTTCCAGTGAGATTGTTGTGTTTGGCTCTAAATGCAGTAGAGGAAGTTGTTGAATAGAGTTGTCCACAAACGTTGTATTTAAAAGCATGGAATATACGACCGATCCAATGGTTTTGGGAAAAAACGCAAAGCAACCAAGGTAGACCATGTTGAACAATAGAAGCCAGAGTAAATTCCGTAGAAGGGATGTAATTGGTCCTCGTAACCCTAGCAGTTCATCCAAGGCGACATTGATTTCCATGTCCTGTAATACGTCAAAAGCGTGGCAAAGATGAGACTTGGTCCGCGTAAATTCTTTTTAAGAAAACAAATCATCAATCATACTTACCATTTGATCATCCTGTGGTAATGGATCAAAATCCTCCGCATTGAACTGGCGCGGGGGAGCTGGGTTGGGCCGTGGCCGAGCATTTTGCGGAGGTGGTTGGGGACGCTCGCCTTGTTGTGGCAGTCGAGGTCCATCGTCGTCGTCATCATCATCATCATCAATGTTGTTATCATTGTCTTGCTGCTGTTCATTTTGGTCGCCATTATTGTCCTCGACATCATTGACGGCAGCTGGGACCGGAGTACTATCCTCGACTGGCTGATCTTCTGAAGGTTTGCTATCGGCTACACTGTCGCGATCTCGACTAGCAGTGTTTTCAGCGTCGCTTTCTGGCTCCTGCTGTTGCTGATTGTTACTCTTTCTCAATTCTCGGAATCGTTCTACGAGCTCGTTATCAACCTCCACCCGTCGCCGTCGATCATTTTCGGCAGCATCAGCCAATTCTTGGCGCGCCCGCCGCCTTCCATCAGGATCCATAGGATCAGGTCTATCAGCACGTGGATTGTTTTGGTTGTCATGCATCTGTTGCCACTCGACACGCAAAAAGTCGGCGAAACTCATCAAACTAAGAAAGCTCACGAGGACCACAGCGGCCAAAACCGCTCCACTAACCGTGTCTGTCGGCAACAAATTCCAAGTGAAGCGTTCGGTAATCATGGAGATGGACCGATGCATCCAAATCAAATACAAATAGCTCGTCATCAAGGGTGCCACTAACAACCACAAGAAAACACAAAGGGCCAGTCTCAAGGTAAATGGAAGCCATCGGACCACGGCGCGACTTCCCAATCCCAGCAGCACCTCACCCAAGCTCAGTTGATCGGGAGCATCCTCGGCGTACTGGGGTGCAAAATGGAACTTCACCTTGCAGAGTTCGCAGCGTCCCTCTCCTCGTGTAACTTCCAACCAGGACGTCAGGCAGTCTTGATGTACGAGTCCAATGGATCCCGAACACTTGCAGGGAGAAAAGAGGGGCCGGCTACAAAGAATAGATAGGTGGTAGAGAGTGACTGGGTCAGAAAAAGACAATTATGAAGTATCACAACAAGAAACAAGAAAAGAAGCGACTTTTACGTACTCTTCTTCTTGGCCTCCGCGACATACACGACATTCGGGTTCCTCCTCCTCCTCATGTTCTGAATCATTGTCATTATCGTCCATCGTTATTTGTTCCTCCTCCTGGCTGGAGACAACCGCTTCGTCATCTTCGACAACAGTATTATTTGTGTGGGTGGGAGGAGGTACTGTTTCAGGCACTCCATTTTCCTGCTCAGCTGCAATTGCGGCGTTTCTGTCCACCATGGTTATTATCTAATATGCGAGTTTGTGCGGGGTGGGTGGTGGGGTATAGAGTAATATTAATGAAACAGGAGTTTTTTACGAGTAACTACACTGACTGCTACTACTAGTACACTGGAATAAGGAGCAAGACAACTTCCAACAGTTCGTTTTGTGCGTCTAATAAAATAAAATTGGTGTGAATGATACTACGAATAGTAGATGTTGATAAACACCAACAGCAAGAAGTAACAATTCTGTGATGACGTTCGTACTCAGGACAGGTAGGTACGATTCACCTGGCCATGCGATCGCAACGTAGCTTAGTACCGTGGTAAATAATTCTTTGTTATTATTATAGTCACCCTGCAAGAAAGTATAGCCTGCTGCATATTGTATTCGTATATACTATTTATTATGTGTTTGTTAAAGAACAGGAGATTTCGCACAATTCAATTCCAAAATGTTGTCCAAGATTAAACCGACAGTGGTCCCAATAGAGCTGGCCAAATCTTCCTGGTCGCTCAAGGGCAGATCCGCATACTTTGAAACGAGATCGCCATCAATGACGCCTTTTTTGCGGGCTGTGCTGCGGCAGCCACCTCGTCGATACGAACGTCGGTACAAACGCCACGCACGGTGACTGAGAGCGCAGTCACTTTCCAAAGCATTGGCCATGACACTTTGAAGTGCAGCAAGGCGCCAGTAGACAGGTTCGCTCAGAGGGACCAATGCTTGAAAGCCACCGTCGGACGTGCCAAAGTGAACCCCCAACCGTTGATCGTCGTCGGAACGCCCAAAAAAGTTATCCTGTTGTTTCAGGGCTGTCAACGTACTTGAAGGAGAGGCACTGTTGATCCAAAGACTCGATCGGCAGGGATGATTACGAAATGCCGACGTTTGAGCACCCAGATGAAAGTCAGCACGACTGACAAGCTTGTTGCCACCGCGAGCGGCGGCTTCGCCTGGAGCATATTGAAAGAACTGCAGATTTTGTCGGTCGTCGTGGCAAACAAAGGTCAAGGAGCCTCCGCGACTCATTGTGCCGGCTGCATAAACAACCAATGGATCGTAGTCTTTCGATAACAATGTCAGGCTCTTGTCAGATTCGCGCCACACGAGGAAGTAAAGAGAATCATAGGCGTCGCTCAACAAGAGAAAATTCTTGAACATGAAAATATCCAGAACCTGCATTGTGGCACGGAAGAATCCAACCTGTGTTAACTTTCCGTTCCCCCACTGTTCCACATTAATATCGGCTCCGGCGCCAATGATGAGACGGTTCTTGCCCTCAGAAGACAAGCACGTCAGGCTGGTAACGGGCCCATGGAAAATATTCTTTTCGCAGGCCAATGACAGCTCGACAGATTGTGTTGTCAAGGTGTCTTGAGTAATCAAATTAAACATGAGAACCCGTCCTTTGGAAGTAACATCTTCGCCGTCCTTATCCACGATGCCGACACCAACAGTAATAAATAATTTGTCTTCCAAGTCGTCCACGTCACTCTCGGTTGTATTGGCTCTAGTAGGGTCTTCCTTGAACTGCCAGGATCAGAGTACCAGGTAGAAGAAAGCGCGGCGTTAGCTGATGACAGCGTAAATATAAATATAGTTGCAGCAGACAATACATACATCGGTGAGAGACATTATTTTCATGGTCATTCCGTGGTCAAATTCGCCCAGCTCATAAGAGTCCACTACGGCCCAATTTTTAGCAGCGTCAACGATCCAAACAGCGTACGTATGCTGCGGGAGCGGTGGAGCTCCACCAAGTTCTTTGTCGACCTCAAAGCAATCCTCACGTTCAATTTCCTCGACATATTCCAGATTAACGTCAAAACCGCCTAGATCTGCTTCCACTTGTCGTTGAATCTTAGCAGATTCTTTTTCTTGTTCTACTCGATCTCGCTCTTCAGCTGACATCCCGTCTTCGTTCAAGTGGCTCATATCTACTTCGCTCTCACGAGACACCAGCATCGCATAGAGGCAACGGCCACGTCCGGAAACGGACACATCGTCGATGAATTCGATGCGGCGCACAGTAACTCCAAGATGAACTTTCTCAAAGCAAACACCGCCACCAGGAAGTAGCCCTTCGGTACTGAAGGCGGGTGTGATGCTATTGTACAGATGAAGGAAGCAGAACAGTCAGAAAGAGACCACGGGATAAAAACAACTGACACTGCGTAGAGGAAACTCACTCTCTGTACAAAGTCAAACGTTGGCTTCCATGACGGCCCACTCGAGCGTGAATGGTGAGGTATGCGCCGACACCGTTCTGCCAAATAGTAAAGAACTGTAAGAGCCAGAAAAAAAGGAAAAAAACTTGTCTACGCAGATCTGACAATTTATTTCGGACTTACCAGGTCAGAGCAAAACCCACAAACTGGCGGAATGCCTCCACTAGATGGAGCAGCATGTCGGGAACGATGAGCAATGGGCACTGGGACGCCTCGTTCCGAGACTAGCCACAAAGGACGAGTCACAGCAGCAAATAGACCATCTTGACCGGAAAGAGAATGAAATCTATGAAGTTTGTTGTGCTGAAAGAGAACATCTTCAGTTGCGCACTCATTCATGATGCCCTTTCGCTTCATTTTGGCTTGAAATCTTGTTTGTTCTTGACTTTCTCGAGAGACCAACTTCAACGGAACTCTAGTGAACTTGGGACTATTTTCTGGAGTGTTTCTCGCATTCGCTGCATAAATAAAGAGATCACCAGCATTTGTCTCCAGGGCTAGACAGAGAGGGCGGGATAATGTTGGGGCGGTCATGGCATCATTTTCTGGTGTAGGACCACAGCAGAAAAAGCGTAACTCACGAACGGAGACTCTGTGCTGTCGCGGTAGCCGAAAGTTCCGGGAACCACCATCTACCAGCGCAGTTATTCCGTGGCTACAGCCTGTCGCCGACCACACTGGAATGGATTCGTTTGGGGACGACAAATCAACACAAGCATAGACCTCCAAATCACCATTCTGTCGACAAAGACCCACAAACAAATCATCACCTCCCCAGTCTTCCTTGTTTTTAGTCGAGGACTCTTTTGTGGTAAAACCCTTGCTGGCTGAGTCAGTGTCAGATGATCCTGCAGATACATAGTACAAATCGGTGTCATCAGCAAGGGCGCCACTTGTTTTCGAGCTCTTGAGTGATTTTTTTGAAATTTTGTCGTTGATAGACGTTTGTGACGACGACTGGAAAAAATTGGAAGGCGCGCGGAACAAATCAACAGCAAGAATGCGCCTACTACTGTAATGAGCGTTCATAGCGCTATCGTCATCGGCGTCCCTCATGATAGAATCTTCTGCGCCACCTCCCGGAAAATCAAACACGTCGAGAATTCCCTCGCCGTCAAAGGTGACTAAACTGGCAACTCCAGATGACCAAGTGCAAACAAACATGAGTGCAAGCGATTTGTCAGAACTACCAGTGACGGGAGAGGCAGACAACAAGCTTCCTCTTTCCTCGCTCGCCGGGAGAGAAAACGATTCTGATAATTTGAACTGACCACCAGCCTCTTTCAAGACAGCGACTCCATAGGATCGCTTACTGGCGTCTTCTTTAACGGGAGATGAAAACACAAGTGCGAAATTTCCATCCGCAAATTCGGCACATGATAGCAAGGTGGCACTCAAAAATAACTCGTGAAGTGAAAGGCTGCTAGAGGTGGCCGATTTCGTATCCTCGTCTGGTTTGACCTCAATCAAGTCGCCTGTCACCACTGTTTCCGCATCGCTCGTCACGTCATTTTTTTCTGGGGAGGTCTGAAGACGCATGATGCGAATTCCACCCCCAGCTTTTCCCATCAAAACAAGCCCAAGACTACGAAGGCTAAAGATGGAGTGAACACCAAGACAATCGACCTCGCTTAGAATCGCTCGTTCGTCTCGACCTGGCACTGTTATAATGCCGAGACCACCGCTGGAGCCGTAGCCACAGGGCACTACGAGAGCAGAAGCTCCTGGAATCGTGTCAGCAACAGGTTTGACTGGAGCATCGCCATCATTTTTAAGAAGTGGAGGCATGATGGGCCCTTCGCACGATGGCCCCACTGGCCCCAAACCAACCAGAGTGTCCAAGGCAGTAAGCGCTTGAAGTACAGAAAAGTGAGTAACTGGAGCAAGCTTTCTCTTGGTCCCGGTATCAGCCAATGTAAGAGCTTCACCTTGTCCGTCTGAATCTTCGCCATCGCTGGGAGGGATCACGTTTGGCCCTTTTTTATTACCGTGCGTAGTAGATGATGGCGCGTAGAGCGCTTCTTCTTCGATTCGCAAAATTTCGTCATCTTCGGGTGAAACAAGGGAGGGAATTGCTGCCAACCGATCAAATTCATGTGGCAGACTACTATCGCTGGTCTCATTTTCTAGTACTTTGATTTTCTTTCCCGGACCAGAACCAAAAGAGTCACCCCAAAATGATGGTAGCACCATATTCTCCAAGGCGTAGCCGAGAAAATAAGAGTCACCCAATCTGCTGCCCGCAAATAAGAGTCCCATAGAAATGGTCGGAGTATCCTCCTTCTCCGCCATTTTTGATCCTAATTTGTCATACAATGTGATGGAAGCTGTTGCCAGTGGCCAGGCAATCAAACTTTCAATGGTACCGCTACCGGCGAGCGTCCTTCCTAGGGGCGCCAAGCTCATGCGAGATGCACTGTGCTGATTACCCAGAGTCTTTACGGAGTAATCTCCCAGCTGCAACAGATACAGGTCACCACCACGAAGGGACAAAAACATGGCTCGATCAGAACAAAAAGCCACAGTAGCTCCATCCAATTGAATCGCCAATTTTGGAAAGGGTTTGGGATTGGGCTGCAGCATATCGAGCAGCTTTGTGGGACATGTCGATCTGACGTACCCATTCACGGCCAAAAAATCTTCCATGCGTCCTGCATTATTGATAAACAAAATCGCATTTACACAAATGACAAGGCATCCTCGGTGACCGACGGGGTGGACTGAAATGGCATCGATAGGAACTTCCACCGACCACAATACGGCACTCCGTCGATGAGCGACAGTAACACTAACGGCTGTTACAATCATGCCGTATCGAGTTCCAGGTTGCCAGCGTGGTCGACCAAGTCGTCCCGACCAGACACGACCATGAGTCACCACATTAGAATGTAATACCGCCATGGTAGGTTCGTTGTATCCAGACAAAAATGCTGTTGAAAGGACATCTCCAAATCCTGTCGCCATGGAAGCGACATTGGCCTGAGAAACAGCAGCGGTTCCAGCAGTTGCGCTTTGGGATTTTGACGTTGCATGAGTGCTTTGGATCGAAGCTTGTAGTGTCGCTAAGGGTAACAGGAATGGTTCGCTGGCAATCCATCCGCTGCTGCTGACATTCGAATCCGTACCAGTGGTGGCATCGTCATCACCGGATGACGAACCCTTAAAACGATGCAAATTCAAACATGCCACTGCCACGCCTCCTCCTAAAATGATTCCCACGGTGGCCGTATCACTGTTCTTTGGCGTTACGGTACTGACGACCATATCTTGTTCCAAAGGAGTGACACTGCCGTAGGAATGATCGATCAATGCCTGTGTCAAGTCCACGAGACTCATGGCCGACAGTACGGCTGGAGACGTTGGTGTTTCTCTTTGCAACGATACCAGCGTGAGGCGTGGATGTCCACAAAATCCCACCAGTAAGGAATCCGATGGTCTCGTACGTTGTTGTTCCGTGGCATCCGTTGCATCGACGGCGGTGGTTGTGGCAGGCAAGGCTCCCAGATAACAAATGTTGCCGGCCAAATCTGTAAAGGCGTAACATTGGATCAATTTACCAGATGCCTCGTCCAGCTCGTAAATGCGAATGGTCGATGCCTGAGCTGTTACCAAGTTGGGCACATGGGGTGGAACTGTGGTTATGTAGGCCCACGCAGAATATTCGGCACCCCGATTGCCCTCAAAGATGGAGACGACACAGGGATGGACCGGACGTGTAGTGGGGGCAGGCATTGTTCCAGGAAATCGATGCTCAATCAATACTGCAGCAGCAACCTAATAGTCTCGTATAATGCTGTAAACAACGAGTTAGTTAAGAGTATGTTACGTTGATCCTGTGAAAGTGGTCGCAGGTGAGCGATGAAAGAGACTCGAGTAGGAATATTTGTGGATCGATAACGATGAGACGATGAGAAGATGGTTGATGTTGCTAAAAAAAATTGTTTGGATACAAGAAATAGAGACCACCCGGACTGTCAAAGGGTTTAGGTTGCCGTTGTCTACGGTTTGTCCGTTTGTCCCGTGTCGATGTCACGCATGATTGCATATCGAGTGAAAACACCTGCTCTGCTGATTACTGTATTTGATTAGGATTGTTGGCTGGGTGAGCAATTTTCTGTGTGATCGCTCCAACGCAACTTCTCATTTATTTTTACTGCAGAAAAATAACTTATCAGGCAAAATAACCCAACACGGCTTGATCAACGAATTTTCTCTATCATCCCGTTGTTGCATTAACCACGAACATTCAATCCAATTCCATTCCACTCCGCTCTCCTAGCGTTACATTATACGCTCGAGCCTTTCCGTTTGTTTGTGCTTGAGCCAGCCCAGCAAACTTAATCAGAAGGGTCCAGACAGGATTCTTTTGTTTGGCTTCTGAATCATCATCATCATCCTCATTTGCACGAAAAATCTGTGCAGAATCTTTCTTTTCCAAAGCTAGCAGCTGTAGTTAGAACAACGCAACTGGTACGTTTCACCTTGTGCCTCTCTCTGTAATTGTAGCTGGACAGGAACATAACAACGGCGGATGTTGTCTTATCAGAGTGATTGATAGTGTTTTTCTGTACCGTGTATCCGCGACTGCAGCTGCTGGCAGCATACACGTCGACTCGTCACTCGTCAGCTAACTATATCGGTCGGGCGCACGGGGCGTGGGAGTAGACTTTTCTTTTTTCTTCTTCTCAATATTATGATCTCTCACCACCGTCTGTTGTGTCTTACCCCCGCGCTACAGGCTTCTTTCCTTAGCAAACCACAAAATCAAGAAGCATTTATACCATGGTAGCTTCCAAACCAGAATCATCTTCTAACAACTCAACCAGCACTGTCATGGGCAGTGGTGGCGGCAGCAGCGGCAAGAAATCAGATCAGAATAACAGCAAGAACAGCGGCAATAAACGGGGGAACAGCAACAGCAACAGCAACATACGTTACAATAACAATAACAACAAAAACAATAGCAAAGGCAAGCAGCAACCAAAACAGACACATCATCCAAACCAACTCCCCCCACAGCCGCATCCTTTCTACGGACACTACAGTCCCCAGCAGCAGCAGCAGCAGCAGCAGCAGCAGCAGCAGGACTATTACAGCGCCCATTATCATCCTTATTATTACCAAAACTACAACAAATATGATGGTCAACTCCTCCAAGACGTCCGTCGTCAAGTGGAATATTACTTTAGTCCATCCAACTTTGCGAAAGACGTGTATTTGCAACAGTACGCCTCGCATTTTGGTGGCATGGTTCCGACCACTATTATCGTTGGGTTTCCCCGAGTCCGAGAATTGTTGGCATCGGCCATCGTTCCCTATCAGCAGAAGGGAATGTCGCAGCAAGAAGAAATTGGAGTGGTCTTCAAGGCCTTGCAAGACAGCGACACTGTGGGAATGACTACCGATGGCATGTGGATCTATCCCATGGCTGGACCAGACGAGCAGCAGCAGCAGCAGCAGCAGCAGCAAGGAATTCAGCACAACGGTGCTGGAACGCAGGGGCGCAGCCAACCATCAGCTGTCATGATGGCCGGGTCCATGGATGCCTCTTCGTTGTCCTCGGATTCGAGTAGTCCGGATGGAGAACGCAAGAGTCAGACGTCCAGTCCTCCACGCAACATGATGCAGCAGGCATTCTATCCCCATTATCCGCATCCGTACGAAATTATGCTGCAGCAGCACTACGTCCATCCCTACCATCCAGCGCATTATCCGCAGCAACAGCAGCCACCGCTACCACCCTATGTTGCCACGGGGATGCCACCGCAACAAGGATTTGCCGTGGTGCCCATTCAACAGCATCCGCATCCTCCTCATTACCCTCATCCAAGTTCGCCCGGAGGTGGGGTGACGTCTGCACCCGTCTATGGCATTCCCGCGGGTATTTATGCCAATTACGGGCACTACGGGCACGCAGCTATGCCTTTGCCATCTTATTCTCCTGTCCACTTGCAGCAGCAGCAGCAGACCATGGCGCAAATGAACGAGATTGAAATTGGGGAACGGGAATCAGAGGCGCTTAACGAAGAAGTCGCCGCTAACAGCGACGACGGTACCTCGAGCACAGCCACCACTGGCAACATTACTTCCAGCAACACCAAGAAGGGCAGCCAGCAGACCAAAAAGGTACGCGTGAAGAAGAAAAAGAACAACCACAGAAAAGATCGCTCCGACGACAATTCTGACTGCCCTACAGATCAGGTTCTTCCTCCGCGCACTCCAAGCCGCACCGTGGAACGGCGGGATATGCCGTCGCCTTCGAACACGTCGATCACAAAGAGTGTGTCGACCACTGCATCCGAAACCCAAGTCGAAGACAAGGACGATAATGGAATCGAAAACAAGATTGAAGTCAACTTCAACACTTCCGATTCTATTACTTATGAATCCAAACACGAATTCGAAAGCAGCAAGATCACGGACACACTTGAAGAGAAGAAGTCCGACGACATTGTCAATAACAATATTGAGGAATTGACTGAAGGGAAGAAGCCCGGGGTCATTTTCAATGACATCATTGACGAAATTACCGAAGAGAAGAAGTCCGAGGACATTGTCAATGACATCATTGACGAAATTACCGAAGAGAAGAAGTCCGAGAACATTGTCAATGACATCATTGACGAAATTACCGAAGAGAAGAAGTCCGAGAACATTGTCAATGACATCATTGACGAAACGACTGAAGCGAAAAAGATCGAGGACATCGTCAATAACAACAACGACGAGACGGAGAAGGCGGCTGTTGCTGCTGCGTCGGTGTTGGTTGGCAGCAAAAACATTGCTGCAAATATTGACGCAATCGCCGCTATTCCCGCTACTGATACGGACAACAATGACAAACTAAAATTAGGTGAGGCTAACCCATCCAAGAAGAAGAAAAAGACAGACCAAGGAAAGAAAGAGAGTGCGCCCGCTGTGGCAGCATTCTCCGAGGACCAGTTTCCTAGTCTTCCGGTCACCGTCAAACAAGATAAGCAATCTAATAAAAATAACAAGTCTGGGTCCTCCTCCAAGCCCGCCATCGCCTACGCGGCGGCCCTATTGAAGCCGAAGAGTACCGCGACAGCCAGCGCGTCGACCCAGGAATTGGATTCCCAAGTTGAAAATCTCTCGGTGGAATTTGTTGATCACAACAATACTTGCTGGTAGGCAAATGTCACACCTACTCAGATATATACTACCACCAGGACGTCATCGTAACGTGAAAAATCATCATCATATTATCATCACCATCAATGCACTACAACGAATCATGCACAACAACATCACATCGCAAACACGCATATCAAATTCACAAGAAAAAACTACTAATACAGAAAAAGCCATTCACAACAAAAATACTAATACAGGAAAAGCCATCATTTTATAGAAAATATCACTTTTATTTGACTCGAGTTGCTACTATACTTCTTTAGGTGTATATACTTTTGTGAATTAGCCATTTAGTTTGTATTGCACTCGAGTAGGTAATCAATGCCATGCCTTCCGGGGGTAAAACGGCACCCCACAGAGTTCATCTAGCACCTTATGCATCGTAATTCGTTTTCATAGTCCGCCTATCAATAATGTCATCTAAGATAATGGCTGTGGACAAAGGCAGGCTTGGCGGACCTTTCAAATTCCGCTGCTTGGTAGGAGCCACCACCGCCAGAATTAGTAATTGAAGATGATGGCGACGAAGCGGATGTTGACTGCCGAAGCGTATCATAGCTGTAAAAGACACCAGCAGGAGAATTCCGGATTCTAGCATTTTCCATGGACGGATGCGACCTGCCATGGAATGGATTGGATTTCGGCGTGGACACAAACAAGCGTTCCCACAGGTGTTTGAATTTTTGCATTTCCCCGAATCCCACGTAGTGGCCACTGTCTCCCAATGCGTATTTCATCCATGTCAACATTTCCAATATTTCTTTCGATGAAACTCCCAGTAAGTCGTTCAGTTTATCGAAGTATTCCTCAATGGACTTGCCTTCTACCACTTGCGCGGCTGTCAGGATGGATGTCATGAACAGGCGATGCACGGTTCGAAATGATGCAAAGGGACAAGGTGGCACTCCGTGACTCCGAAGTGTTTCCACTGAGGAAGCTCTATCCAAATAAATCATAGCCAAGGATAAAACTATCGAGCTTTCGTCTTCGCTTAATTGCAATACATCCGATACCAACGTGTTCACAAAGTCCTGTAAATTGGGCCCCCATTGCTCAGCTCCAGGAAGGACCTTTTTGGGATCCTTCTTTGTGTCAGTTTCAAACTGCCTCTCTTCGGCATGAAACAATGTCATGGGTTCTTCCAGAGCCTGTGGTTGTGCTGGAGGTATCTGGTGGCTTTCGGGATGGCGCGCCGCAATTTTTGGTTGCTGACGAACGCCAAGCAAGCTGCCCTCTCGTAATCGTCGGTTGCGCTCGCATGTTAATCTCAGTGACAGAGCCACATGTTCTGGCTTCATTACAGGAACGAATTGCTGAGGACTTGCTTCTGGATGAGTGGACGATGTAGCGGATGATTTTTGCTGGCCGTATTGATTTTGTATTGGATCTTCGGCGTGACGAGGAGATACGTTTTGGTTGCTGCCATTATTATTTTCGGCGACTGGAAAGTCCAAGGAACCATGCACTCGCAACGAAAAGATCTGTGCGACAAGCACGAGAACAAATGAGGACCATCTCGAAAAAGTCAGGGGCGGCCTGTATGTACTAATAGCTGTCATGTTTCGACAAAGAATGTTTGTGCGTAGTCTCGCTTTAGCACTGCCTGTCATCATCACAGTGATCATGATCGCCTTGAAAACCAGGTTGAAAACAAAGTAAAATTGTTGCTTTGTTGATCGTAATAATAATGTGAGCTGCTTTTCCACGTGTAGTCGTCAACTTCCACGTCATCGTTTGAAATCACTATCCACCCAAGCATGCATTGTAGCCTGTAGTGCCTCTAGTAGTAGCATACTATTCTTAGTAGCGGGAACTTGTAGTACTAGTGGTAAACTACTAACAGGTACTGTAGCTAATAGTAGCACCATCTGTCTAGCTAACATTCATCCTTTTAAATTCCTGTGACATTGCAGTGATATTTTAGTCTATCTTTTTGCTTTCTTACCAACGGTGGCACCCTTCGCCTTTTTCCTGCCCTTTACTTTTTGGATCCGTTTCACGCGAATCGGTTTACTTGAAGCGGATCTCGGGGCCACAGCATCGCCCACAAATTCAGTCGCAATCGGGCGTTCTCCCTTATTGGCTTTTTCCATCATTTCTATCATCTGGGCTTGGCTCATTTGCTCACCCTGGGCCAGTTTGTCAAAATATAGAGTGGCCATTTGTTCTTGTTGTTGTTTTTCGAAAGCCTTTTCTTGCATCCGTAATGCCATTTCTTCCGGTGGAGCGGAGATACCGTGAATAAAAGGAGACTTAGGATCGGTTTGGTACGAAGGTGCCTTGTCGTGGTATTGGCTGAAATACTTGATAATGTAGAGGTGAGAATCATCGGTAGGTTCGGCCGGGCGAGACCCTTTGGCCTCTATGGTACTTTCTCTCTTGGTTCCGGGAAAGGACAGTCGAAAGCCTTGGGCCAAGACACCTCTTCCCAAGACCTCTCCGCCACCTCGCAACTCATCTGCTTTCTGTTCCAACTTTTTAATGTCCACAAATTGCATTCCATACTTGGGACTTTCCGCTGGTCTGTTTAAAGGTGGTAGACCCACCGCGGATCGAAATTGTTCGCTTCGCAAGGCGACACTCTGAAAGGTGGTGAAAACAAAACTGGTGCACAGATACACTTGCATGCCTGCCGGATTATGCGAAGCAAAGCACGGCATAAAGATAGCAACAGACTGAAAGAGATCTTTCAACAAGAGGCCAGTATCAGCTTTGGCGGCTGCTTCTCCTGCCAAATTTCGTTTGCCGAGTGCCGTTTCCAAATTCATGTACATGGCGACACCTGCTAGAACGGGCAGAGCAAAATACGGATCTGGTTCGGTCAAGTCTCCAATCCACCAGAGTGCACTAGATCCACAATCTGTCAATTCTTGTGCCAATTCAGGATCTCTACCATTGACCAGTTTTCGCAAATCAATGGACATGTAAATAAAGAATGGAATTTGCAACAGAGGACTCAAAAAGGCAGCCAGTGGATTGATATTGTGTAACTTGTAAACACCTCGTAATGACTGCAGCCCCATTCTCATAAGAGCTCCCAAGGTTCGTGAATCTGCTCCGGCTGCCTTGGTGGCCTTGTAGTCGTTTTGGAAAATGCTCACGAGGAATTGGATTTCGGCTGCTACCTTGCCAAAACGAGCTGCCGTATGGGCACTGTAAATAACCAAGGGAAAGAGAGAGATTCGCACCAATAGATTACACAGGGAAAAGCAAGCCCAATACGGAACGGCACCGTTCATGTGAAAGAACTGTAAGAGGATGCCACTGCCACCCCAAATGGAGAATCCTTGAAATACTTCGGGGAGTATTGTAGATATCTGACGCTGTTGATGCTGATTATGAAGTGGATGGGCGGCATTGTGATTTTGAAAATCTCTTGTTACTGCATTTTGACTGAAAAAATATTGCCGTTTGCTTGCCAAAATGGGACGAGCATAGACGTTGGAATGGGCTCTATGAGTAGTAGAAGCACTCGTGCCGATGGCTCTTCGTTGTTGTGATTGTGATTGTGGTTGTTGTGTATGCTCATCGTCTCGTCTAGCAAAATTCAGTAGTGATAAAACATGAGACGAACAGCATCTCCTTGCCTGTTCAGAGAATGTGGTTGACAGGGTGTTGATCAGTAGCTGGCTACCAGCACTCGTAGCAGCACTCGTCGTTGTCGTCGATGATATCTGCCGAGATCTTCGGGTAACGAGAGATTGACAGCGAAGCATTGTCGCTAAATTTCTCAGCTGCCGGCAAGGAGAATTATTGCGGCGTACAAGAATAGCACAGATATAACAAGGAGCAATGGTGAAGTGTGAAATAAAAAAATATGATAGCTAGTTGTGCCGCACTACTCTCGTCGGCTCTCATAGCATTGTCAGCCACAAAGAAAAAGGTTTTTGGTTTTGCTCTCTTCAGTCACGGGTTCGGGTGCACTCATGATTAATAAATCCAAACTCTAATAACAAACAACAGCCACCTTCCCACACACGAACAAGCAGAGGTAGTAGTCTCACAAAAGGACACTGGAGTAGAGTCGTCTGTTTTCCTTTTAAAAACACCAGAACGAATCGTGATCAAGTCATATTATTCCTTGACCATTCTCTCCTGCGAACAACCCCCACCCTTTTTGAAACGACTACCAAAGTCACTGCTGTATTCTCCACTCTACTTCCTCCAGTTCTTCAACCTCCACACTCCACACAACTGTACTTCAATTCATGCACATAAAATGATGCCAAAGTCAGACACCACAAGACGAAAAGCCGCATCTGGCGGATTCAATTTCACTCATTACTTCATTGTTATCATGGTGTTCTTTCTGCTGACAAGCATCGTCATGAATATTCACGTCAGCAAAGAAACGGCTACAAGTTTGGGTGGCGTCCAAGAATATCTCCGTGATAGCTTTACCTCGTACAGCAGTCAGGCCTTGATGCAAGCGGCTGGATTTGTGGCCCCCGACACCACTGCGGAGGAGATGGCCGAAAACAACAGCGACACTACGAACGACAGTAAAGGGAAGCATACGTTGGCCGGTCTCCACTGCGACAAGTACGGTGGACCCTCACAGGAAGCAGCGAAGGAAATGGTCTACTGGGAAGACATTCCGTCCGATGCTCGTCATTTCAGTCCCTTCCACAAGCGACAAGGACCTACTCAATATTTAACATTTGAACCAGATGAAGGTGGATGGAACAATATTCGAATGAGCATGGAAACCGTCTTGGCCATGGCGTTTGCCATGGGACGGACTTTGGTATTGCCTCCCGAACAAACATTTTATCTATTGGGCAAAAATAAGGGCAAACGGGGTGAACAACGCAACAATTTTGGATTCAATCACTTCTTTCACATGGAATCCATTCATGAAGAGCATCCTGGACTGGACGTAATTACCATGAAGGAATTTTTAGAACGCGAAGCCATGACGGGCAGCCTCAAAGACCAGCAAGGCAACGTCGTTTTTCCTCCCGGAAACCAAACCGATTGGGACGGAAAGAATAGAAAACCCCTGTACAACTTTTTGCGTGCTACGGGACACATGGCATTGTGGGATCCCAACACGTGTATGGCTGCCTTTCCCTCCTCGCCTGATCCCAAAGATACGCAGGCATTGATTGATATGAAAGAGTCTGTCGAACAAAACGGTGGCTTTGCGAGTTACGAAGCCTATGTTGGCAAACCATTTCCCGTCGATGCACCTCCCGTCGATCGAATGAAGGAGAATTGGGCAGACCGCAAAAAATTGTGCCTCTACGACAATATACTCCAGGAGACGCAATTGATTCATTTTCCGACAGATCGGAGTTTAGATGCTCGACTGCTGGTTCAGTAAGTAACGTTTTCTCTGTTGTTTGTGTCAGCCTTGTGTGAAAACGAATTTCTCGATGCGAAACTTACCGTAACAACTATTCTCGTGTTGCGCGCCAAAACAGTTTTTATGCCTTTTTGTTCTTCGAAGACTGGAAACAAGACTTGTTCATGAAGCGATTTATCAGAGACCATGTAAGGTATATTGACTCGATCCAGTGTGCTGCAGCTCGTGTCGTGGAAGCAGTTCGAGAACGAGCACGAAACAACCCAGCATCCAAGAACAATACAAAAGGCGAATATGATAGCTTTCACATTCGTCGAGGAGACTTTCAGTATACCGTCACTCGATTCGATGCTCCCAAAATCTACGAAATGAGCAAAAGCAAGCTACATGAAGGGGAAACAATCTACATTGCAACCGATGAACGAGACAAGTCATTCTTCGACCCGCTCAAGAAGCATTACGATATTGTCTTTTTGGACGACTTTCACGATGCATTGGGGCACGTCAATACCAATTACTATGGAATGATTGATCAACTAATAGCTAGTCGCGGTCGTACTTTCTTTGGATGCTGGTTCAGTACTTTCACTGGTTACATCAATCGATTACGAGTAAGGGTCTTGTCAACGATGCGTTTGTGGTTTCATGGTTGTTTCTAATCATTGCTTGGCGTCTTTTTCATTTTGGCATTTCCTCCGGCATCAATCAGGGGTATCATTCCATAAAAAATAAATCACCTGGTCATGAACAGGGCATCATCAACTCTTGGTATTATGCTTTGGAAGATCGGTACGACCACATGACACAATTTTGGCCAGTCAAACAACAATTTTATGCAAGGGAATTCCCAACAGCCTGGCGGTTAATTGACACTGGAATTGGGGAGCTGGTAGAGCAGGATTAGAACAGTATTTATTTGATAGGAATATCTGATGGACTATGCGATCCAATAACTGTTGTCCTTCTGAACGTCGAAATGGCAGGATGCTCAGGAACGCGGCATGACTTCATTCCGTGACCATGAAACGATTTCCTCGAAAGCAACATTTCAGATTACCCTCTCCTTATGATAGTCAACTGAAATATTTCCTTATCATCCCAGTTTTCAACTATACCGCCAATTTGCGATGGGCGACTTCGGCACAATCACTCACCGTCTTGATTCTTTCGAGACTGCAAATACTTTCAGGACGGGGACACAGATCTTCTTCTTCGTCTCCCGACTCGAAATCAAGACCGAATGCATCCTAAGCAGTTCCTTTACTGTAGCCATCGTACGTTGTGTTTGTTGGTTATTGATGATGCAGATTTGTGATTTTTGTGGCGACGTTGTCGAATTGAACTTGAGAGCTCCGCGAACTCGCTCCATGGTTGTACAATTGGCTTATTGAGTCGAGTCCCGAGGGATCCCCAATCGTGAATCTTTCCTTGTCTACGTTAAAATCATCATCAAAAAGCAATGCGAAGACGAACAGATCCAATTTAGCACAACAAAGCACAACGCAGCACATCATACCAAACAATTCTAAAAATAAATCAAGCAAACAGAATAGCATTTCAATCATGAGCAAGTCCACCATCCCCACTAGCTGCACCCAGACCGAGTCTACCGTCTTGGGTATGTTTTGATATAACTACTTGATACTTGATCATTGATCATAATGAATGGATTCTCTGTGTAGGAAGTAGGAATCATGTTTGTGTTCTCACAACATTCACCCATTTTCTCCTTTTGGTTTAATTTTCTCCAGCCAAGCCTATCGACAAAGTCTGGGCCTCTTTCCGTACCTTTGCCTTCGAGAAAATGGCTCCTGGACAGATTGCTAGGTATGTAAGCTTCAACTGATAGTGTTTTGGAATTTGGAATTGGCGCACACGACATGCTCACATCATATTTTGGTTCATGCCCCCAACTCGGGCCAGCACTGCTTACGAAAATGGAGGCGAAGGACAAGTCGGATCGGTCGTTAAGGTTGTTTACACTGATAAAACGGTGTGGCAATTGCGTGAGTACTAATACAGTTGTAAATTCCAGATTTTTGGTGATGGAAACTGATGCATATTATTTGAGGATGTATGATGCGCTTCTCACGATACATTAAACTAACATCATATTATAGGCATCACGGAGTTTAGTGAGCGCCATCATACTCTCGCTTACGAGCTCCTCTCGTACGTTGACCTTGCCGTGTGCTTTCGCTTTTTGTTTGTATGCTTCGTCGGCTTACTGGCGCAAAGTCTCATCTGGCTTTTTGTGCATGGTCCATCCGCCATTTTTTCATTCTTTATTTCGCCAGAGCCGAACCCGCTCACAATGCTACTTCAGTTCAGGGTGAAATCAAGTTGTTGGCTGTGACGACTGATCAAACCACCTTCGTTTCCTGGACGACTGAGTTTTCCAACGATTGTGATCTTACCGTCATCTCCGACCAGGTACGTTCGAGAATTATTTTGTCAGAGCAAAATGTGACAAAATATTTATTTCATATAATTTGCTCTCTTTGCGTTTGCTTTCATGTGCGCCCTTCAGAAATATAAGAAGCAAGAATTCTTCAAGGACGCCCAAAAGAATATCTAAATGGTTTTGGGGGCTGTATGATCAATTGTTTCTTGTGGATTCATGATGCAAGTGATATTGTCAAACCCAGCTAATGCTTGCAAAGGAGGAATTATTTCAATACGAAAAACGGAATGCCTTGTGTTTGTTGATGGATGCAAGCATGGAGTGCTAAAAGAAAGAAGTATGAGATAAATCATGTGTAGTAAGAACTTGTTTGCAAGCCTCCAGTTTGTTGTTACCACAC